>Ga0081538_10000350_pt1 | contig 52656 bp, 48 predicted proteins | sample TabmetS5T2R1_FD_71022 | JGI IMG/M metagenome (GOLD analysis project Ga0081538, IMG submission 71022) | Tabebuia heterophylla rhizosphere microbial communities from the University of Puerto Rico - S5T2R1 | ecosystem: Host-associated > Plants > Roots > Rhizosphere ...
AACCACAGCGTCCGCCGGCCACTCGCATTCGATTTTGAGGCGATGTGCTCGATGGAGTGCGATCGCCAGGCCGACGGCTCTAGGCAGGTGGGATGCGATGGTCGAGGTCTGAGGAATGACGGCCAGATCGGGATGGCCGAAGACCTTGTGTCGGGCGCCCGCAATCGGCTCATCCGCAAGGCCCATCAGCCCTTGCAGCACGTCTCGGATTGGCGTGGATCCGGGTACTTGCTCGGCTCGAGCAACGTAGAAGCCTCCCGAGCGATAGTGCAGCAAGGCTGGGTCCGTCGGTTGCACAGCCATCGCCACCAAGGCGTTGCTCTCATGCCCCGACGAACTAATCGTGTAGAACCCTCGACCGGCTTGTTGCAACTCCCGAGCCACAAAGTCCAGATGCCGACTTGTGGCCTGGGCCTCAAAAACCCTCCACCACCACGCCAACTTGTCAGCATCGGTGGTTGCCCTGGCAACCACCGATGCTGACAAGTCGGCGAGAGAGTTGCGGAAGTAGGTGTCGAGGGGGTCCATCGAGGCCAGTTTTAGAGGCGGAAGGTGGTATCCGGGGTTAGCTCGACGATGTCCATCTGAGCCTTCTGCAGCCGACCCGAGTAATCCCAGTTCACCGCTTGCCAGCGAGTGAATTGATCAAGGACCCAGATGCCGGATTGCCGGGATCCGTTGCCTGACTTGCCATTTCCGCCGAACGGCAGGTGCGCCTCGGCGCCCGAGGTCGAGTTATTGATCGACACCATGCCGGCGCTGATCTTGTCGCGGAAGGTGAAGGCGTCCTTGGGATTGGTGGTGTAAATGGAGGAAGACAACCCATACCCGGGGGCATTGGCCAGGTCGATCGCCTCGTTGAGCGACTGATAGGAAGTCACACCGACGATCGGTCCGAAAGTCTCTTCCATGAAAATTCGATCACCAGGGCGTACCCCATCGACCAGCACCGGGTGGTAGTACAGCCCATCGCTCGGATCGCCGATGAAACCGACCCGCGGGTTATCAGCGGTGATCTTGCCGTACGCCGCCTGAACAGTTTGGTGCGGCTGGATCCAGCCCAGGAACTCCTCAAACCGGTCTGCGAACTTGGCATCCATCAAGGGCCCCATCAGCACGTCCTGAGTGGGATCACCCACCCGGGCGTTTGCCAGCGCAGTATTGAACCGCGACAGAAATTGATCATGGACCGATTCATGCACGATGACGGTGCCTAGCGAGGTACAGCGCTGCCCGGCAGTGCCGAAACCGGAAAACAGAGCACCCTCAACGGCAAGATCAAGATCGGCACTCGGCGTAACGATCAAGGGGTTCTTGCCGCCCAGTTCCAAACAGGCGGTCTGAACGTATCGGCCAGTCAAGCCGCCGATCTCCCGGCCCACTGCCGAGGAGCCGGTGAAGCCAACCTTGTCGACCACGCCAGCATCGAGCGACTGCTCGAGCCCTGAGAACGTCGCTGCACCGTCGGCATGCACCACATTGAAAACACCGTCAGGCAGGCCGCCGCCCCGAACAAAAAGCTCGTGAAACGCAGCACTGCTGGCTGCGGAGTATTCCGCGGGTTTCCATACCACGGTGTTGCCTGCCAGCAGAGCCGGCACGATGTACCAGGAAGGCACCGCGACCGGAAAGTTCCCCGCAGTGATCACCGCGACGGTACCGACCGGACGCCGGAACGTGAACAGCTGCTTGTCCGGCATCTCGCTCGGGACAGTTTGTCCGTAGAGTCGGCGGCCCTCGCCGAGGAAGAAGTCGCAGGTGTCGATGATCTCGCGGACCTCGCCGAGCGCTTCGCCGTATGGCTTGCCAATCTCGGCAGTAACCAGCCGTGCGAGGGCCTCGGCGTTGTCCTCAACGAGCCGGCCAATCTTGGCGATCGCTCGGCCACGGATTGGCGCCGGTATGGCGGCCCATGATTCCTGAGCCTTCTTTGCGGACTCGGCAGCCCGCAGAAACGTAGCAGCGTCGCCGAAGGAGACTTCCCCGACCATCTCATCCAGGCGTGCTGGATTTGTGCTCGGCACCGTACGGCCACCACTTACCGGGGCGCCGTCAATGACCGATGCCACCAACCCGCGAAACGCGGGGGATCTCTGGGGATTCGCCTCTGGCGCAGCTTCAGTCATGCGTATTGCAGCTCCTTGCTGGCGACGCGGATCACGGAGCGGCGGGCAGCTCCGAGCGCCTCCTCAATCTCATCTTCGCTCACCGACAGCGCGGGACGGAAGCGGATCGAACGCTCACCGCACGGCAGTACGATGACTCGCTCCGCGGTCCGCAAATCATTGACCATCGCATCGCGCTCTTCGCGCGTTTCCAAGTCAAACGCAACAAACAGACCACGGCCGCGTACGTTGCCGATCAGCCCTGTATCGTCGCGAAGCTCCTCCAGTCCGGCCACCAGCTGCACACCCTTTGATCCAGCCTGCTCGATCAGACCCTCGGACTCGATGATCTCCAGCATTCGCCGCGAGCGGACCATGTCGACCAGTCCGCCACCCCAGGTCGAGTTGATCCGTCCGGAAACCGTGAACACATTGTCCGGCACTTCATCGATCCGGCCACCGGCCATGACGCCGCCAACCTGCGCCTTTTTCGAGAACGCGACGACATCCGGCTGGATGCCCAACTGCTGGTAGGCCCAAGGCGTACCAGTGGTGCCGACGCCGGTCTGCACCTCATCCAGAATGAAGAGCGCATCGTTGGCGTGCACGAGTTGAAGCATGGCCTGGAGGAACTCCGGCCGCATGTGGTTGTCCCCACCCTCACCTTGGATCGGCTCTGCGATGAACGCCGCAATGTCGTGCGGGTTCTCCGCGAATGCTTGCTCCGCTTGCCGCAGAGCACGCTCCTCGGCGGTGATCACCTCGGCGAGATGATCATTGAGCGGATGGGTGATCGCCGGTACGTCGATCCTGGGCCATGTGAACTTAGGGAAGCGGTCAGTCTTGTGTGGCTCGGTATTGGTCAGCGACAAGGTGTAGCCGCTGCGCCCGTGGAATGCGTGAGTCAGATGCATGATCTGACTGCCCAGGTTTCGGTCGCGTCCGGCTGCCTCGTTCTTCCGGCTCTTCCAGTCAAAGGCGACCTTGAGAGCGTTCTCGACGGCCAGCGCGCCGCCTTCGATGAAGAACAAATGGGGCAACGCGGGATCGCCGAGGACCCGCACAAACGTCGCGACAAATTCGCCGTAGGCAGTGCTGTACATGTCCGGATTGGCTGGCTTGTTGGCGGCGATCTCGGCCAGTTTGGCCATGAATGTTGGGTCATCGACGATGCCGGGCGGGTTGAGGCCAAGCGGAGCCGAAGCAAAGAAGGTGTACATGTCGAGATAGCGCTCCCCGGTGCGAGCGTCGACTAGCCGGCTGCCTTTGCTGTGGTGCAGATCCAGAACCAGCTTCATACCGTCAGTCAGCACATGGCGCGCCAGGATGTCATGCACCTCCGCAGGCTGAAGGTGTGTCTGTTCGGCCATGAGTCTCCTTCCCCGAGCAAAAAAAATCCATGTGACCCCCACACAGGTGCCACAGATTCTAGCGCAAACTTAGCGATTTGCGCCAATATGCCGAGACGTTTGGGGCAAAGAAAGGTCGGGATCTTCAGAAACCGCTCAGAAACCCAGCGCTGCGGACATTTCCGCCCGGATAGCGGCGAGTACGGAGCGGGCCTCTTTTCGGGCGGCGGCAAGATCGGCGCTGGGAGTGGCGGGCAGTCGTATCTCCAGATAGCACTTGAGTTTCGGCTCGGTTCCCGAGGGTCGAACCACTACTTTCATCGTTTCGCCGGTGATCAGGACCGCGTCGGTGGCGGGCAGTTGGTGCGTGCCGCCGGCAAGATCCACCACCGACGTCTCCAGACCCGCCAGCATCCTTGGGGGATTTGCCCGAAGCCGAGCCATGGCCGCGGTAATGATCTCGACATCGTCCACTCGGAGGGACAGCTGATCGGTCTCGTAGACCCCATAGCTGCGAGCGATCTCATCCAGCCGATCGGGGATATCGCGGCCTTCAGCCTTGAGAGCGGCAGCCAGGGTCAGCAGCCGTACCAGCGCAGATATCCCATCCTTGTCAGGTACCGCTTGCGGATCGACGCAGTAGCCAATGGCCTCCTCGTAGCCGTACGCCAGGTCAGGTACTCGGCCGATCCACTTAAACCCGGTGAGGGTATAGACAAAGGTTTGGCCGTATGCCGCAGCAATGGTAGACAGCTGCGAGCTGGAGACGATCGAGCAGGCGTACGTGCCGCGTACGCCGCGTCGGAGCGCATCATCTCCCAACAGCACTCCGAGCTCGTCACCGCGCAGCATCCGCCACTGACCATCGAGCATCACAGCGGCGGCCAAACGGTCGGCGTCGGGGTCGTTGGCGATTACGAGATCGGCATCACTCTGCGCAGCCTGCGCGAGAGCAAGATCGATAGCGCCAGGCTCCTCCGGGTTCGGAAATGCCACGGTTGGGAAGCTCGGATCCGGCGCCGCCTGCTCTGCGACGATCAGTGCAGGAGGAAAGCCGCAGGCCGCAACGACCCGTTCCACAAGCGAGCCGCCTACGCCGTGCAGCGGCGTGTAGACCCAATTCAGCTGACGGGGCGCGGCTGCGGGCATCAAGGAGGCGATGCGATCGACGTAGGCGTCCACCAAATCCAGACCGATGAGGTGATACGCCTGGGAGCGAGATATGTCGGCGAGATTGTGCTTCGCGATCTGGTCAATTCTTGCCGAGATCTCGGTGTCCGCCGGCGGCACGATCTGGGAACCGTCACCCAGATAGACCTTGTAGCCGTTGTCCTGAGGCGGATTGTGGGATGCCGTGACAACGACGCCAGCCACGCAGCCGTAGTGGCGGATGCCGAAGGCCACCACGGGCGTTGGCAGCGGCCCCGGCGTGATCATCGCCGCAAAACCGGCACCTGCCATGATCTCCGCAGTGTCGCGGGCGAAAACATCAGAGTTGCGCCGGGCATCAAAGCCGATGATCACCTTGCCGCCGGCCCGACCATGATCAATAAGGTAGGCCGCCAGTGCGGTGGCTGCCTGGCCGACCACCACCCGATTCATGCGATTGGGTCCGGGACCGAGTGCGCCACGAAGCCCGGCCGTGCCGAACTCGAGTCTGCCAGAGAAGGCGTCAACAAGTTCAGAGATCGCCTTTGGGTGACCGGCGGTTGCCTCAGTTAGGAGATCGGCCACCTGCTGTCGGGTCTGTGGGTCGGGATCTTGCTCAGACCAGCTCGCAATGACACGCGCGAGCTCGCTCGATAGAGCGGGCCCGCTTGAGGTCACAGCGCGGCCGCGATGCCGGCAAGGAGGTGCCGCAGTCGCGGTGCAGCCTCGCGGCCGGCCTCGAGCACCTCCTCATGGCTCAGCGGTGTCGGTGAAATGCCCGCTGCCAAGTTGGTGACGAGGGAGATGCCGAGTATCTCGGCGCCTAGCTCGCGCGCCGCGATGGTCTCCAGTGTTGTTGACATCCCGACAAGATCACCACCGATTATGCCGGCCATGCGCACTTCGGCCGGAGTTTCGAACTGCGGGCCGCGGAACTGTACGTAGACCCCCTCTGGCAGTGCAGGATCGACGGATCGAGCAAGATCACGCAGCCGTCTCGCGTAGGGCTCGGACATGTCAATGAAACGCGCGCCCAGCAGGGGAGAGGTGCCGGTCAAGTTGATGTAGTCACGGAGCAGCACGGCCGATCCCGGTGGCCATTCGGGGTTGAGTCCGCCGCATCCGTTGGTCAGCACGATCACTGTGGCGCCGGCAGCGATTGCTGAGCGCACCCCATGCACAACCTGGTCCACTCCATAGCCTTCATAGAGGTGCGTGCGTCCGGTAAAGATCGCTGCGATCTTGCTTGCAGAGGTAGAGATGATCCGAAGCACGCCGCCGTGACCAATGACGGTTGGCGGCGCGAAGCCCGGCAGTTCGGTCAGCTCGCAGCTGCCTATCGCTTGGCCAAGATCATCTGCGGCTGCGGCCCAACCGGATCCCAGCACGAAGGCGATATCGAGCTGGGGCACGTCAAACTGCTCCAGAATGGCTGCTCCGGCAACCTTGGCGAGGGCGTACGGGTCGGACATCGATCCGTCGGTAGGCATGATTGGCACTCTAGTGCTGTCCCGCCAGACACTGATCGAAACCTACGTTCCCGTTGCTTGCTGAGGCTCTGCACAGGTTGCAACCTGTGCAGACCGTAAGGAACCTACGGGAACGTAGGTTCCATCACTGGGCTGAGAGTGAGGCGGGAGGGGCTACTCGGTTTACCAGCCGCTGACGCAAGGACGCGCACGCAGCTCGGCAACATAGTCATTGGGTGCTCCGGCGGCCTCGGCCGCATCCGCCAGAATGCCAATCGTTCGGGCACTCGGGATGCCACCCTCGAAGTCGTTCAACACATAGATCCAGGCGGTCACCTCGCCGTCGAGGGTTGCGACCCGGACCCGCACCTTCCGATATAGACCAGTTTTGGCGCTCTCCCATTGATCAAGAGCGTTCTCGTCACCGGCCGTCACGTCATAAAGCGCGACGAAGACCTGGCCGTCGGATTCCTCAACCACCGTCGGCAGCGCACCATCCCAGCCCTCACCCCCGAAGGTGATGCGCCATCCCTCGACCCATCCCGTGCCACGTTGTGGCGAATGCGGGCAGAGACCGGCCATGTGGCTTGCATCAAGATTGCTTCCGTACGCCGCGTACAGCACAGGAGCGAGGTTATCTGGTCCAAGCCTTCACAGCGAGGTGCAAGAATTCCGAGGGTGGTGACCCGGGTGGTGATTGTCGGCGGCGGTCCCGGCGGTTATGAGGCAGCACTAGTCGGTAGCCAGCTGGGCGGCGAAGTCACCTTGATCGAGAATGATGGACTCGGCGGCTCTGCTGTGCTCACCGATTGCGTCCCCTCGAAGACCTTGATCGCAACAGCAGAGGTCATGACTGATGTGCGTCAGTCAGCTGAGCTCGGACTCCGGTTCAGTCCTCAAGATCAAGGCGACATCAATACTGGCGTGCATGTTGACCTGGCTGCTGTCAACCAACGCGTACTTGATCTTGCGAATAGGCAGTCCTGCGACATCGCCGAGCGTGTGCAACGAGAAAACGTCAACCTCGTCGTGGGCCGCGGCCGCCTCGATGGCTCCGATGGGGTGATCGCCGAGACTGCCGACGGTGAACAGTCCTTTCCCGCTGACATGATCTTGATAGCCAGTGGTGCCCGCCCCCGTGAACTGCCCGAAGCCAAACCGGACGGTGAACGGATCCTGACCTGGACGCAGCTGTACGGATTGCAGAGCTTGCCAGAACGGTTGGTCGTCGTCGGCTCTGGCGTTACGGGTGCGGAGTTCGCCAGCGCTTACGACGCGCTTGGTTGTGAGGTAGTGCTGGTCTCCTCACGTGACAGGGTGCTCCCTGGCGAGGATGCCGAGGCCGCCCAGGTGCTTGAAGACGTCTTCACCAGGCGAGGCATGACGGTGCTGTCGCGCTCGCGGGCTCGTTCGGTCGAGCGGGATGGTGATCAGGTCACTGTGACACTGACCGATGGTCGTACGGTCGCTGGCTCACACTGTCTGCTTGCAGTTGGATCCGTACCCAATACGGCGGGCCTCGGTCTTGAGGAGGCCGGCGTGAAGGTCAATCAAGGCGGATTCATCGAGGTAGATCGGGTCTCGCGTACCTCAGCACGCGGTGTCTATGCGGCAGGCGACTGCACTGGTGTGCTTATGCTCGCCTCGGTAGCCGCGATGCAGGGCCGGATCGCTATGTGGCACACCCTCGGGGAGCATGTCTCACCTCTCGATCTGAAGACCGTCTCGTCTACGGTGTTCACGGCGCCGGAGATTGCGACCGTGGGTGTCAGTCAGAAACAAGTCGATTCCGGTGAAATGCCAGCGCGGATCATTACGTTGCCGCTGCGGGGAAATGCTCGCGCCAAGATGCAAGGCAGCCGGGATGGCTTCGTCAAGCTCATCTGCCGTAATGTGACCGGCATCGTGATCGGTGGGGTAGTCGTTGCCCCTCGCGCCAGTGAATTGATCTTCCCGATAGCAATTGCGGTCTCGCAGCGGCTCACTGTTGATCAAGTCGCGGAGTCGTTTTCCGTCTATCCATCGATGACCGGCTCAATCGCGGAAGCTGCACGCCGGCTCCATGGCACTGGCATGATCAGTTGAGGCGACGCCAGACAGAGTTCTGGTGCACCCGTCCTTCCAGGTACGGTTTTTGCGTGAGCGTGGCATCTCCAGCCGCTGTTGCCGCGGTTGCAGAATTGCTTCGCGACCGCACATGGGTCGCGCTGAGTGGCGCCGGCATGTCGACCGACTCCGGGATACCGGACTATCGAGGGCCCACGTCGGTCCGGGCAACCCCTATGCAGTACAGCGAGTTCGTCGGCTCAATTGACGCGCAGCGGCGGTACTGGGCCCGGTCCTATCAGGGTTGGCGTCGCATTGGTCACGCGCAGCCGAATGCCGGGCATCATGCTCTTGCCGATCTGGAAGCGGCCCGACTCTCCGGAGTGATAACTCAGAACGTCGACGGACTGCACTCGGCTGCCGGTAGCAGGCGTGTGATCAACTTGCATGGCGATATCGCCACCGTGGTGTGCCTGGAGTGCGGGGATCGCTCAGCGCGCAGTGAACTGCAACGTCGCTTAGGGTGGGCGAACCCGCAAGTCGACGAGCTGCAGCGCCTGGACCATGCCGAACTGCGTCCGGATGGCGACGCGGTGGCCCGGGATTGGCAGCAATTCCGGCTGGTCGGTTGCCTGCAGTGCGGTGGCCGGCTCAAGCCTGATGTGGTGTTCTTCGGGGAGGCGGTGCCCAAGGATCGGGTCGAGGCTGCGTACGCCTTCCTGGCCGCCGCTGAAGTTTTGGTGGTCCTAGGGTCTTCCTTGACTGTGATGTCGGGCTTCCGTTTCATCCGGCATCAGGCGAAGACTCAGCAGCCGATCGTGATCATCAACCGCGGCCCGACCCGCGGCGATGATCTTGCGAGCTTAAAGATCGACAATGGCTGCTCCGAAACGCTGGCTGAGCTTCGGGCCACTCTGTTGGATGCGCCGGTCGACAAGCTCAGGGCGCATCCCCGCGAGTAGCCCTAGAAGTCTCCAAACAGGTCGCCGAAGCCGCCACCGATGTCGCTGGCACCCTCACCAATGCCGCTACCGATGTCGCCAGCACCTTCACCGATTCCACCCATGACGTCACCAGCACCCTCGCCGACTCCAGCGAACATGTTGCCCATGCCACCGAAGAGCAGCCCGCCTATCAGCATGCCGGAGAGCATGTCGCTACCAGCCCAGCGACTGTAATAGCCCTGAGCCCAAGGCGCGTACGCCGGTCCGCCCTCCCAGTAGGGAACACGCTGCGGGCCTACCTGCACGGTGCGGATGTAGGGATCAGCTCCGGCAAGCACGCGCTCGGCGTCGGCCGGGCAGGCCGGGACGGATCGTGGCACGCCTCCTGGAGGTGCCCAGCTGACATCTTGTGAGGATGGGCCGTGTGCGGGATTGAAGAAGCAAGGTGGACGCTTAACCGGTAATGGCTCGCCGGCGATTCGTGCCTTGACGCAAGCGACCGCGTAGCGCCCGTCCTCCAAGATCTCGGTGACGTGCCTGATTTCTTCGGGTCTAGTTACCGCGTCCAGGGACATCTTCGCGTTGTCGTACGCGTCGAGGGCGCGCTGGTAGTCCTGTTGCATCGCCTCGTCGAGGGCATGTCCGGCAACGTCGGAGTCCAGCCGTTGCAGTTCCTCGCCGAACTTGGTGACATCTTCGTCGGCCGCGCGCTTGGACGTGGAGAGTTGGGTCTCCAGTGCTGCCTGCTCCGCCGCGTGCCGCTGCTGGACGGCATACCGCCGATAGAGCGCAACACCGCCGACAATGAGTCCCACCACAACGAGTAGAACTAGAAGTTCCATGGGTCACAGTGTGCCCGCGCCTGCCGTGGTTTCCCCTTGTGGGAGCGTCTTCTTACCGAGCTTTTAGACCGCAGAAAGCAACTCTTAGGCCGGTCCTAACAACCGGTTGTCTTTAATCCGGGACCGGCAGCGATTAATCGACAATTTCACACAGGGTAGATCCGCTGGTGACGGTTGCGCCGACCTGCGCTTTGAGGTTCATTACGGTGCCGCCGCGATGAGCTGTCAGGGGCTGTTCCATCTTCATGGCCTCAAGGACGACGACCAGATCGCCGGCCTGGACAGAGTCACCCTCGGCCACAGCCACTTTGACAATCGTGCCTTGCATGGGTGAGGTCAAAGCATTGCCCGGCAAAGTCTTGGTCCCTGAACCGCCTTGTCGCCTGACCGGCTTCTTGGGTCGGGTCGTGCCGGTGTCGGCTCCGTTGGCGGTACCAAGGCCGGCCGGCACCATGACCTCCAGCCGCTTGCCATTGACTTCGACGATGATCTTGGAGCGCTGTTGCGGCTCGGGAGCCTCCGCGATGTGACCCGCATATGGCGGGATCTGGCCACTGAACTCCGTCTCAATCCACCGGGTATGCACGCCGAAGCGTCCGTCTTCAGAAGCGGTGTATGCCGGGTCATCAAGAACGGCCCGATGAAAGGGAACGACAGTTGGCATGCCCTCGATAACCAACTCGCTCAGCGCGCGGCGGGAACGTTCGATTGCCTGCTGGCGGCTGGCACCGCTGATGATGATCTTGGCGATCAGAGAATCGAAGCTGCCGGGCACGGTCATGCCAGTGAGATAGCCCTCGTCGATTCGGACCCCAGGTCCGGACGGCGGTCGCCAGGTCGTAAGGGTCCCCGGTGCGGGCATGAAGTTCCGTCCCGGGTCCTCAGCGTTGATCCGAAACTCGATGGAATGTCCACTAATGGCCGGATCGGAATATCCCAGTGGTTCGCCGTCTGCTACTCGGAACATCTCCCGCACCAGGTCGAGCCCGGTCACCTCTTCCGAGACCGGGTGCTCAACCTGAAGTCGGGTATTCACCTCGAGGAATGAAATCGTTCCGTCCTGCCCGACGAGGAATTCGCAGGTCCCAGCTCCTACGTAGCCGGCTTCGGCCAGGATCGCTTTAGAGGAGGAGTAGAGACGATCGATCTGCTCGGTCGACAGGAAGGGCGCTGGGGCTTCCTCAACCAGCTTCTGATGACGGCGCTGGAGCGAGCAATCACGGGTCGAGACCACCACAACGTTGCCGTGGGTATCGGCCAGGCATTGCGTCTCAACATGCCGCGGCTTGTCGAGATAGCGCTCGACAAAGCATTCGCCACGGCCGAACGCTGCGACCGCCTCACGGGTGGCTGACTCGAAGAGTTCTCCGATTTCGCTCATCTCACGGGCGACTTTGAGACCACGACCGCCGCCGCCATAGGCGGCCTTGATCGCAACGGGCAGCCCGTACTCCTTGGCGAAAGCGACGACGGCATCAGCATCGTCGACCGGATCTGAGGTGCCAGGAACAAGGGGCGCGCCGACTTTCTCGGCGATGTGACGAGCTCGGACCTTGTCGCCCAAAGCCTCGATGGCATCTGGTGGCGGCCCGATCCAGATCAGGCCAGCGCCGAGCACAGCTTCGGCAAAGGAGGCGTTCTCGGCAAGGAAGCCGTAGCCGGGATGGATGGCGTCGGCGCCGCTACGCGCAGCAATGTCAAGAATCTTTGCGATGTCGAGGTAGGTATCGGCTGGAGTCATGCCACCTAACGCATACGCCTCATCGGCGAGTGAGACGAACAGGGAGTCAGAATCCTGGTCTGCGTAGATCGCGACGCTGGCAAGTCCAGCGTCAGCAGCGGCGCGGATCACGCGAACGGCGATCTCGCCTCGGTTGGCGACGAGCACCTTCCTGATTGCCACGCATCCTCCCCTGTGAAAGCACCCCCACCGGCCAACTCTAATGCCGTATGCGCGAGCGCCATCCCGCGCAGCACAGGAGACATCGTCCCGGTCGGGCGAAGTGTCGGAGATAAGGGTCGTAAGAACCAGCGAACGTCGGCAAAATCGCGCGCCGTCAGAGGGTGACACTACCAAGCTGCGAGCGTCGAAATCACGCGATTGCCCGAGCAGCAAGCCCAGAAATTAGCGTGGGCCCCTCCAAGTATGAGTTGCAGGGGCCCACTAGGTAGCCGGAGTTAAGCGACGTCTCCAGCTGACCGGGCGATCCGACGGATCCCAGCCGCCCGTCACCGGCGGCTGCGGTGAGTTGCCTCACCGTATGAATCCTCGGTTTCTGTCCCAGTCGCGCCCTCCCTTGCGGGAGTGCGTAAGAGATTTCTACAGCCTTGCGGAGTGGCCCGCAACCGAATCCAGAAAAGAAAATTCAACAATTTTCTTGTCCACTGGGCTGTCCACAAAAGTAGCCAGTTCATGCACCGAAGTGATCAACTTCTCCACAGCTGAAGCACCTCACTTGTGGACATTGCAGGTTTGCGTGAACTCGTAGCTGACCGAGCTGAGCGCACTAGGCTTCTTGTCGTGCAACCCCCTTCCGACGCAGTGCACCCTCAGCCAGACACCAAGGATTGGACGTGGGTGCTGGGTCGGCGATGTGATCAGTGTGGGCTTTCGGCCGGCGACATCGAGCCCGCAGAGTTCGCTCAGCGCGCGTTCGTGGCAGCTGAGGAGTGGGTCCAGATTCTGCGCTCCAGTCCGGCAGTTACCGCACGCCCGGAGCCGGACGTCTGGTCACCGCTTGAATACGGTGCTCACGTCCGCGACGTCTACCGGCTTTTCGATGGCCGTCTTGAACAGATGCTCAAAGAGGACACACCCACTTTCACCAATTGGAACCAGGACGAGACAGCCATCGAGGAGCGGTACAGCGAACAGGACCCGGAGGTCGTTGCCGAGGAACTGGAAGCAGCAGCGCAGCACTTTGTCGCCCGGATTCAGTCACTCACGCCGGAGCAGTACCGCCGACGGGGGATTAGGTCTGACGGCGCCGAGTTCACCGTCGCGACGTTTCTCCAGTACTTCTTGCACGATGTGATCCACCATCTCTGGGACGTCACTGGCCAGCAGGACGCCGCCGCTTCGCTCGCCTTGGAATAGCGGCAGTTGCGCTGTCAGCGGGATTCGCTGAGGCGCTCTAAATCGGCTCGGCAGCGCTGTTCAAGATCATCCAGCTCGGCCAGCGCCTCATCCAGGTCCCGACGCTTCGCAAGCAGAGCCTCACGGCGTTTGCCGATATCGGCAATCAGGAACGCCAGCTGGCCAAGCTCGCCCGGAGTCTCGTCGTACATGTTGATGACATGTGCGATCTCATCCAGCGTGAAGCCGAGCCGCTTGCCACGCAGGATGAGCTGCAGCCGTATCCGGTCCCGAGCATGAAAGATCCGTGTAGTGCCCTGCCGCTCCGGCGCGAGAAGCCCACGGTCCTCGTAGAACCGGATGGTTCGCAGCGTTGTATCGAACTCCTCGGCGAGTTCTCCGATGCTCCAGGTTCGGTCACTCATTACGCGCACTCCTTGGACCGCAGTCTAGGCATGACGTTTACGTAAGCGTCAACTATGCTGACAAGGTCTGTGACGACGGGAAGAGCATCATGACGAGTCCGTTCTCGCTTAGCGAGGAGCACAACGATTTCCGCGCCGCGGTTGCTGACTTCGCGGCTCGCGATCTCGCACCACACGTCGAGCGCTGGAACGCCGCCCATGAAGCGCCGCTGGAAGCGATCAAACTCATGAGTGAGCTGGGGCTTTTCGGATTGAATGGGCCCGAGGACTACGGCGGCGCAGGTGATTTCACTAGCCTGTGCATTGCCATCGAGGAAATCGGCAAGGTCGATCAGTCGCTCGGCATCACCCTAGAAGCAGCCGTAGGCCTCGGTAGTAGCCATATCGCTCATTTCGGTACCGCAGAACAGAAGGCGCGCTGGTTGCCTGACCTGCTGGCCGGGCGCGCTCTGGCGGCTTTCGGCCTGACCGAACCGGATGCTGGATCTGACGCCGGCGCAACCCGTACCCGTGCGGTGCTACGTGATCATGAATGGGTGATCAACGGCAGCAAGCAGTTCATTACCAACTCTGGCACCGACATCACTTCTATCTGCACGGTTACTGCACGAACCGGCACTCTCGATGATGGCAGGCCGGAGATCTCGGCCATCGTCGTGCCCACCGGGACACCCGGTTTCGAGGTAGGTCCCAGCTATGTCAAGCTCGGCTGGCATGCCTCCGATACTCATCCGTTGACGTTTTCCGACGTTCATGTGCCCGTAGATCATTTGTTGGGTGAGCGCGGACACGGGTATCGGCAGTTCCTTTCGATCTTGGATAATGGACGGGTCGGCATTGCTGCCCTGGCCTTGGGTTGTATTCGGGCCTGCCTGGAACTCTCAACGCAGTACGCCTTGCAGCGCATCGCATTCGGTGTACCGATTGGTCGCAAGCAAGGCGTCGCCTTCCAAATTGCTGATCTTGATGTGATGGCCTCGGCGGCTCATCAACTGGTGTACGCGGCAGCAGCGATGCGTGATCATGGCGCCAGTCCTAGCGAGTTTCATCGAGCCGCTGCTATCGCAAAGCTCTATGCCACAGAGTCCGCCGTTACGGCCACCCGAGTCGCCACTCAGGTGTTCGGTGGCTACGGGTTCATGGAGGAGTATCCAGTGGCGCGCTTCTATCGGGACGCCAAGGTCCTGGAGATAGGGGAGGGCACCTCGGAGGTGCAGCGACTGCTGATCGCCCGCCGGCTGGGACTGCCGGTGGAGTAGTCGATCATGGACCGACTCAAGGCTGCGCGGGATCGTGCCCTTTCTCCGACGGAACGGGCGGCTGCCAGGCTGGCAAGCGCCAACAAGCTTTTCGTCCGAGAACGCATCGATTTGCTGTTCGATGACTGCACCTTCATAGAAGACGGCCAACTTGCCAATGCAATGGCTGACGATCTTCCGGCAGACGGCGTAGTCACCGGGCGCGGCTTGGTCCAAGGACGGCCCGCGCTGATAGTGGCCAATGACCCGAGCGTGAAGGCTGGCTCCTGGGGCGCCCGGACTGTGGAGAAGATCATCCGGATGACCGAGGTGGCGCTCCGCGACGAGTTACCGATCTTTTGGTTCATCGACTCTGCTGGTGCTCGGATCACTGATCAGGTTGACCTGTTTCCGGGCCGCAGAGGTGCGGGGCGGATCTTCCACAATCAGGTTGCACTGTCTGGGAAAGTCCCGCAGATCTGCTGTCTCTTTGGACCTAGTGCAGCTGGTGGGGCCTACATCCCCTCCTTCTGCGACGTGGTGATCATGGTCGAGGGCAATGCTTCGATGTACCTCGGATCGCCGCGGATGGCCGAGATGGTGGTGGGGGAGAAGGTCACACTCGAGGAAATGGGTGGTGCCCGGATGCATACCACAATCTCAGGTTGCGGTGATCAACTGGCCAGTGACGACACCGAGGCGATTGAGCAGGCGAAGCACTACTTCTCTTATGTGCCGCAGAACTGGCGAAGCTCTTTGCCGAGCTACGACTCGGTTGAACCGGCGCGATACTTCACCGATGATCTGGTACCGCCACAGGAGTCAGTGGGTTACGACATCCAGACGGTCATAGAGTCGATCGTCGACGCTGGCTCCTTCTTCGAGGTCAAACCGCTGTTTGCTCCAGAGCTGGTGACTGGCTTCGCACTTCTTGATGGCGAAGTGATCGGAATTGTGGCGAACCAGCCCGCAGTCAAGGGTGGCGTACTGTTCGTCGATTCTGCCGACAAAGGGGCCCGCTTCATCTGGCAATGCGACGCCTTCAACATCCCACTGCTCTACCTGGCTGATGTTCCCGGATTCATGATCGGCAGTGCCGTCGAGCGGCAGGGCATTATTCGGCACGGCGCAAAGATGATCACTGCAGTCGCGGAGGCCACCGTGCCAACCGTTTCCTTGATCCTCCGGAAGGCCTATGGCGCGGGGCTCTATGCCATGGCCGGCCCTGGGTTCGCGCCCGACGCCTGCCTGGCGTTGCCAACGGCCAAGATCGCTGTGATGGGTCCTGAGGCGGCGGTCAACGCCGTCTACGCCAACAAGATCGCCGAGATCACCGATGAGGCAGAGCGGGCAGCGTATGTGGAACGGCTACGCAAGGAGTACGAGATCGACATCGACATCTTGCGGCTGGCTAGCGAGCTGGTCATAGACGCAATCGTCGAGCCCCGCGAGGTACGCCGTGAGCTGATCGCCCGCTTCGCAGCTGCTGCCACCAAGGACAGGCACTTCTCCACTCGGCGGCACGGCGTACCGCCGGTGTAGAGCACAGGGCCGGATACCAGTCTTGGCGGGCGCCAGGGCGCGAGCGTCGGGAATCGCGCGCCGCCGCACGGAGGAGAAGCGAGCGGAGGCGCTCTTTCCTCTGCAAGCGACGACGACGACGGCGGATTCCACGTGCGATGCGCGAGCGCCCTCAGTCAAATGGGCAGCTTGCGGAACAGTGGGCGGGGTACGTGCCGCAGGCCCGACATCACGACCCGCAATGTTCCCGGCACCCAGACGAGCTCGCGTTTGGCCTTGATGCCCTCAACCACTGCTTCGGCTACCTCGTCTGGCGTTACGGCAAGAGGCGCCGCCTCAAGGCCAGACGTCATCTTGGACTTGACGAAACCCGGGCGTACCACCAACACATGTACGCCGTCCTTACGCAGTGCCTCGCCCAGACCAAGGAAGAAACCGTCGAAACCGGCCTTAGTCGAGCCGTAGACGAAGTTTGAGCGTCGCACCCGTTCGCCAGCCACGCTGGACAGCGCAACGATCCAGCCATGCGCCTGGGCCCGCATGCGTTGGGCCAGGAGTACGCCGAGGTGAACCGGTGCGGCGTAATTGACCTCGGCGAGCTCCAGAGCAAGATCAGGATCTTGCCAGGCAAGTTCTGTGTTGCCGAGCAGCCCGAATGTGATCACGGCGATGTCAATATCACCGCCGGCGAACGCAAGCTCAATGGTCCCGGCGTGCGATTCATGATCACGAGCATCAAGATCGACTTCAATGATTTCGCAGCCGCGGTTCTTAAGCTCGGTTGCCGCTGCCGTACGCCGCTCGCTAGGCCGGGCCGCGAGCACAACGCGCAGTCCAGTCCGTGCGTATTTGTGCGCAATCGCCAGGGCGATATCCGAGGTGCCGCCAAGCAGCAGCAGTGATTGAGGTTCACCCACAGCATTGATCATGCCGCACCGCCCACCATTGGTTTGCTCAGTTCCAGCCGCCGAGCAAGATCAGAATTGAAAATCCCCCCTGGATCGACTTCACGACGGATCGTCAGGAACTCCTCGAGTCGTGGATACATCTTTCGAAACGTCACCGCGCTGAGCCGTGAGTCCTTGGCGAGGTAGACCCGACCGCCAGCGCCGACGACCTCGGTGTCCAGAGCATCGCACAGCTTGTCCAGCCCTTGCTCGATCGGCAGGTCGACGGTGAGAGTCCAACCAGGCATGGGGAACGACAGCGGTGAGGGGTTGCCTTGGCCGAATCGCTTGAGCACATTGAGACAGGACAAGTGGCCCGAATTGACGATCATCTCCAGGCAACGCCGGAAGGTTTCGGATTCGGTGAACGGCACCACGAATTGATATTGCAGAAAGCCATTCGGTCCGTAGATCCGGTTCCACTCCGCCAGCAGATCAAGCGGGTGAAAGAACTGTGTAATGTTCTGCAGCTCGCCCGTACGATGCTTCGGTGCCTTGAAGTACCACGCCGTGCTGAAGGCCTTTGCGGTCGCCTTGTTGATCATCCGGTTAGGAAAGATCTCTGGCAGGGTTCCCAGAGATGGCGCTACGAACTTCAAAGGATCCCGTTTCAGCTTGGTTGGTAGCTCGGCTAGCAAGGCCTTGTTCCCGCGGGTTAGCACCCCTCGCCCCATATGGCGTCCCTTGGTCACGGCATCGAACCATGCGACTGAGTATGTGTAGTCGTCGTCGCGCTCCGACATCTGCTGCATCAGGTCATCGATGTCGGTTGCTCGATTCGTGTCGACGGAAAAGTATGCGGTTTCGGTGCGCTGCAGTGCCACAGTGGCGCGTAGCAGGGCGCCCGTCAGACCCATCCCGCCAATGGTTGCCCAAAACAACCTCTCGGTGTCGCCGTAAGGGGACAGCGTGCGCACCTTGCCATTGGCCTTGAGCAAGTCCATGGAGCGCACATGGTTGCCAAAACTGCCTTCGGTGTGATGGTTCTTACCGTGCACGTCGGCAGCAATGGCGCCGCCCACAGTCACCTGGCGCGTACCCGGCAGCACCGGAACCCACAGCCCGAACGGCAGCAACGCACGCATCAATTGATCAAGACTGACACCGGCTTGCACCGTCACGGTCGGTGGTTCGCCCGCCGCGTCCACCGAAAGGATGCGGTTCATCTTGGTCAAATCGAGTGCTGTACCACCGGCGTTTTGCGCTGCGTCACCATAGCTACGACCGAGGCCACGAGGCACCACACCGCGTCGGCTGTCGGATTTGCGCAACGCGGATACGGCGTCGGCGACCGAGTCGATCTGCGCCAGATGGGCCATGGTTCCTGAAGCACGCCCCCATCCATGCAACTCAACAAGTGGCTGCGGAATCATAGGCTGGTCCTCCGGCTGGGAAGGCTTGATCGCCGGTACGGCCTCGTCACTCATCACAAACCCGCTCTTTCAATTAAAGAAAACCGCGATGGAGATCACCGCCAGCCACACCACGCCCAAGCCCTGCAGCACGCGATCATTGAGGACAACTTCCTCTGGTTCGCCGGCGGTGCCGGCATCCACCTCAAGTGCGTACTGCAGCAGGGCCAAAGTAAAGGGTGCGATGGAGATGGCGGTCCACGGAACGCCGTATGCGCCGGCGCCGCGGTTCTCGAATGCCCAAAGACTGTAGGAGATAAGCACCATCACCGCGGCCAGCATCCAAGCGAAGCGCAGGTATGACTCGGAGTACCGAGTCAATGATCGCCGGGTGCCTGCATCGCTGCCCAGCGATTTCATCTCCGAATAGCGCTTGCCGGACACCATGAAAAACGAACCAAACGCGGCTACCAAGAGGAACCACTGGCTCAATGGAATGCCGGTCGCGACACCGCCGGCGATGGCCCGCAAGAGGTACGCGCTGGCGACCATAGCCAGGTCGACGACGGGCAGGTGTTTCAGGTAGGCGGAATAGAGCAGTTGAAGAGCGACATAGACCAGCAGCGTGATTCCCAGTGGCACTGACACGTAGAAACCGAGGGCTAGTCCGCAGGCACCAAGCACGGTTGCCAGGACCAGCGCCGTGGCCGGCTTCAGCTCTCCGGCGGCGATCGGCCGAAAGCGCTTTGTGGGATGCTGCCGGTCTTCCTCCACGTCGCGCACATCGTTGACCAGATAGACCGAGGCGCTCACCAGGCAGAAGGCAACGAAGCCCAGTGCAGCAGTCTTGATCACGGCCGGCTCGAAGAGACGGCCAGCCGCCAGCGGCGCGGCCAGTACCAGAAGGTTTTTGACCCACTGACGGGGTCGCATAGCGCGTACCGTGGCCGGGACTCGGCTGCGGCGAACAGCAACCTCCGTGGATTGAGACATCAGGACGCTACATTATCGAGCCGCTCCGAATCCCCGGCCATCGCGAGGAAGTCGGCGAATCCAGCGGGCTGCCGTTCAGAGTCCAATCGATGACTTCGCTATAACGGACAGCCCGCTTCGCCGACTGCAGGAGCTCGCGGCCGGGCCATGTGGGAAGGCTTGGTCATGGTGGCGGGGCGACGAAGAAGGCGAAATCTGGCGGGCTGTCTGTTAGAGCGCAATTGGACACCGCGCACACTACTTTGGAGCGCGTGCGGAGCAAGCTCACAATCGCGATGGCCCTTCTTGGGTGTCTGCTGATTGGTTGCAGCCCTGAGTCCTCGGGCGATTCCAGTCTCGCTCCGCCGAGCACATTCCCTGCCGCGCCAGCATCCGTGCCTGCCGACGGTGCCACGCTTGCCACGCTGGGCTACCTCAATGGGCCGATTCAGCGATTCTCATTGCCGCGTACCGCGGTTATCACAACAAGGGTCGACCAGCCCAACAATGTGGTGGTGGTGCTGTCTTCCCCCTCGCCGGCGGAGCTCACGGCCTACCTGCGACGCGCGCTGCCGGCAGCCGGTTTTGCAGTCATTGCGGACAACCCGGCGGTCCAGACCATGACCTTTGTCGGGAACGGCTGGAGCGGCAGTCTGACCGCGGACGATCGCGTGGCGGCAGTGCTCTTGCGACCACAGTGACCGGCTGGCTTAAATGGCGGACAGGGTGGCCGGGTAGCCTCCTCAGGGCAGGCCTGGCGACAGCTTCCAAATAAGCTGCGAGCGTCGGGAATCGCATGCCAGCCGTGCTCAGGAGGAGGGATCGGAGGCGCTTTCCGCTGCGGGCGACGACCGGGCGCGACGCGCAAGCCAGCTTCCAACAAGAGGGGCGTACGCATTTGATGTTGCTGCAGAGAGAAGCGCTACTGCAGCGCACCCGACTACTCGGACCCGCCTTCGTTGCTGCGGTCGCATACGTGGATCCGGGCAATGTCGCGACCAACACCCAGGCAGGCGCCGCATTCGGCTATTTGTTGCTATGGGTCCTCGTTGGGGCGACATTGATGGCCGGTCTGGTGCAGTACCTGTCGGCGAAAGTGGGCTGGTTGACCGGCGAGACACTGCCTGCGCTGGTGGCTCGCCGCAACTCCCGGTTGCCGCGAATCTGCTACTGGATTCAGGCCGAGCTGGTTGCTATGGCTACGGATCTGGCCGAGATCGTTGGTGGTGCAGTCGCGCTGAACCTGCTGTTCGGCCTGCCGTTGGTGACCGGAGCGCTCATTACCACCGCCGTCTCAACCGGCCTTTTGTTCCTGCAGAACAGTCGCAGCCAAAGCACGTTCGAGCGCGTTATCACCGGGATGCTCGCCATCGTCACCATTGGTTTCCTCGCCGGCTTGGTGGCCTCACCGCCGAACCTCGGGCAAGCCGTGGCTGGCCTGGTGCCAAGGCTGAGTGGAGCCGAAAGCGCGGTTCTCGCGGTCGGCATGCTAGGCGCAACCGTTATGCCACATGCCATCTATCTGCACTCCGCGTTGATCCGCGATCGACATGGTCGGGCGGACCCGGATGATGCCGCTCCTATGCTTCGCACTATCCGGATGGATGTTGGGCTCGCAATGTTGGTCGCGGGCACTGTCAACGTCGGCATGCTCTTACTGGCCGCCAGCACGCTGTTCGGCTTGAATGTGGACGGTTTACAAGCCGCTCATAGCGCCATCGGAGCTGAACTAGGCCCGTTGATCGCCGGGCTGTTCGCTTTGGCCTTGCTTGCCTCTGGCTTGGCCTCCACGTCGGTCGGCGGATATGCCGGTGCCGTGATCATGGACGGGCTGCTGCGGCGCCGCATACCGATCCTTTGGCGTCGGCTGCTGACCGCGGTACCAGCACTGATCTTGCTCGGACTTGGTTTGGAACCGACACGATTGCTGATCTTGTCTCAGGTGATCTTGTCCTTCGGGATTCCGTTCGCGCTAGTCCCGCTAGTTCGCATTGCCTCTGACCGGGAGCTGATGTGGCTGGTGCCTACCAGGCGAATCACAATTGGCGTTGCATGGTTGGTAATTGGCATCGTCACAACCTTGAACTTGATCTTGATCCTGCTCACCGTGGCGGGACTATAGCTAGATCAGATGCCTAACCGCCGCGAATGATCACTCGGCGAACCTTGAGAGTCGAGTCATCTTTAAGAGCGACGACCAACACTCGATCAGAGGTATCGATGTCGGAGATCTTTGCTTCCTCACCGTTCTCGCGCACCTTGGTGTCACCACTCAGCGCGTAGGTTTCGACAAAGCCGTCGTTGCTCTTCACTGTCACTGAGGTCTGGCCGACCTTCTGTACTTGGCCGCGCTGGAAGGCGATCACCCGATGCTCATCGCCGGCGAGCGTTACTTCACCATGCAAGGCCCGAGCCACAAATCGCAGCTGGCGACGTAGGAACGGTTTGCGGGCAATGTTCCTATCCCGCACTTCAGTGGGCTCAGCAGTGGGCGTTCCGGCGGGAGAGCTCGTCGCTGAGGCCGATGGGCTCGTCGTCGGCTCCTCTGACGGTGTGTCTGCGTACGCCAGGCCGGCGCCAATGCCTCCAGCCAGCGCAGCCGTGCTGACTCCGGCGACTACGATCTTCGTCAGATCCTTCATGGGTGTTCCTCCTGAGTGATCGCCCGCGGACCCGCCGGTCGATGGCCCTCGGTCGACTGGGCTGCTACCAGCTTTGTCACTACAGGCGCGAATCTCGGCTTACGACGACGCTCCTTCAGCAACCCTTCAGGAATCTAAGGGGAAAGCGTGCGGAGCAATCAGACTCGCCAGAGGCTCGGCCACCAGATGCCAAGCTCGCTCAGCATGCTGCGGAGCAGCGGCAAACTAAGGCCAACAACATTGTGGTGATCACCCTCGATACCGGTGATGAACGGGCCGCCGAGGCCATCAATAGTGAACCCGCCAGCGACGTGGAGGGGTTCAGCGCTGGCCACATAGGCGTCGATGTCCTCATCGCTGAGCTCGGCGAAATGGACCAGGGTTGACGCCACTGCGCTTCGGGTGCTGATCGCTCGACCCTCGTGAAGCATTACGCAATGACCGGTGTGCAGCAGCCCGAAACGTCCGCTCATTTGTTGCCAGCGGCGCACCGCCTCGACTTGGGTTTCCGGCTTGCCGTAGCCCATGCCATCAAGCTCGAGCATTGAGTCGCAGCCGATCACCACGGTCGTATTTGGTCCATGATCAATCCGAGCGCTGACGGCTTCTGCTTTGAGCTGGGCCAGTCGGGCTGTGAGCTCCCGCACGCCATCGACCCGCTCCACATCTTCAGCTACCCCGGAGACGATCACTTCTGGATCAAGTCCTGCCTTGCGCAGCGTTCTAAGCCGGGCATCAGATGCCGAGGCCAGAATCAGCCGGACGTGATCACCCATTTCCGCGGTCAGATCCGGGCAAGAGCAGTACGGAGCGGATCGAGACCAAGCGGCCCAAGATTCAACGCGTCAGCATGAAATTTGCTCAAATCGAAGGCGGCTCCCTGGCGCCGGCGGGCATCCTCTCGCGCCTCGAGCCAGATCCGCTCACCGATCTTGTACGACGGCGCCTGTCCCGGCCAGCCAAGGTACCGATCGAGCTCAAAACGCAGCGTTGGCTCATCGGTCGAGCAGTTCTGGATCATGAACTCGAACCCGGCATCTGGAGTCCAGCGTTCGCCGGGTCGGAAGTGCCAGGGATTGATCTTCGGGATCTCCAGCTGCAAGTGCATTCCGATGTCGATGATCACCCGGATTGCCCGGAAGGCCTGGGCATCGAGCATGCCCATCCGGTCGCCCGGCTCCAGATATCCCAATTCGTCCATCAACTGCTCCGCGTACAGCGCCCAGCCCTCACCATGGCCAGAACAGAAGAAAAGCTTGCGTTGCCAGCGATTCAGCAGTTCAGCGCGGTACGCGTTCTGGGCGATCTGCAAATGGTGACCTGGTACGCCCTCGTGATAGACGGTGGTGACTTCCTTCCAGGTTGAGAAGGTGTCGATCCCCTCCGGCACGGCCCACCACATCCGGCCTGGGCGAGAGAAGTCCTCTGCCGGATCGGTGTAATAGATCGAGCCGTCGTGGGTAGGGGCAATGCAGCACTCGATCTTCTTGACTGGGTCCGGGATGTCGAAATGCTTGCCTGCGAGGTTGCTCACAGCCTGATCGGCCAGGTCCTGCATCCATGAGCGGAAGGCCTCCGCACCCGAGATCCGACGGGCCGGGTCTTGATCCAGGGCCTCGTACGCGGCTTTGATGTTCGGCTCGCCCACTAGATCCTGTGCAATAGCGCGCTGCGCTTCCTGAATGCGATGTAGTTCCTCGAATCCCCACTGATAGGTCTCGTCGAAGTCGATCACTGCTCCCAGAAAGTATCGGGAGTCCAGCGCGTAGCGTTCCTCGCCGACGGCGTCCAGGCTCGGGGCCAGCGGTGCTAGCCAGGTTCCCAGCCAATCCGCAAACTCAGAGAACGCCCGCCGTGCCTGGTTCGCTGCAGCGTCCAGATCGGCTCGCAATGTGTCATGCGCCGGTGCCTGTGCAACCAACCCGGCGAAGAAGTCATCCTCGCCGGTCTCGCCTGTCCAAGACCGGATCTGATCAATGGTCGCGTCGATCTGGCGGACGGCGGAGATGTTTCCCTCGCGAGCCTCGGCCGTCAACGTCTCTCGAACCTGACTAAGTGGGCGATGAACCGTACGTAGCCGGGCGGATATGTTGCGCCAGGCATCTTCGGAGTCTGTCGGCATGAGGTCGAAGATGGACCGGATCTCTTGTGCCTGGCCGCCGATGACACTCACTCGGGCCGCCGTGATGTGGGCATCGTAGAGCTCAACCTCCAGGCCGAGCCGTTCCAGCATCGCCTCCTTTGCAGCGTTTTCCCGTTCATCGCATGGCGCAGCTGAATGCAACGCGGCGATGGTCTGCCGGATATGGGCGATCCGATCGGCTAGGCCACTGGGTGAATAGTCGCTCCAGGAGTCGTCATGATCACGGATCCCCAGAAAGGTGGCTGTCTCGGGATAGCGGGCGACGCACTCGTCGACGTAACGATCCGCAATGAGATCGACCTCGCGCACGCCGCGCTCGCCCGGTTTGTGTGGATCAGGGTCGGTCGCTTGGCGCGCGGACATGGGCCTCAGCGTAGATGGATCGTGAGCTACGGAATCAACAGGGCCGCGCAATGCGCTCAAGTCTGCGATCGATCTTGTGGGGCTCGTTCGATCGGCAGATATGAAGCTCCAGGCCACGAGACGTCCGCCGGGAGGGGTGTTGTCACGGGCAAAGGAGAGATTGGCCGGGGCCTTATTTCTGGCTAGGTCGCAATGCCTTTCAGCACATCAGACCCATTACCGAGCGGATGTTACGACTGGAATACTGTAGTCACGGGTGTGCTTGCATTCGCCCACGTCGGCGTATATCTACACCTAGATCATTCTGAGCCTTTTGGCCGTGGCGTGAGCCGCTGATGCAGAAGAATATGCTAACCCGTGCAGTGTATTTCCTCTATTCTGGAAGAGGCGGATACCATTTGCCATCATCCGTACCTCGCTCGTAGTGCCCGTATTTTACAGTCGGGTCAGGTACAAAGGTTCGGATACTACTAAATTTCCTGTCGATAATCGTTCTGCCCGATCGCCCGCCGCTTGTCCAGTCAAGGGCGAGCTTCCACGAGCAGACGCATGCCGACCCACTCGAATCCAAGACAAAGTAGAAGCGTTCAACGTCATCCCGCGTAACCTTATACGGAAACTCCTTGATTGGCTCAGTTGGTTCGCCCACCTCATCTGTTCCTGGAACCTGCCTAAGATGCGGCCGCTTGTCTAGCACCACCTTAAAGTATCTAGAGAAAATTGGGCCGCCACCGGGATTACATGGGTATATTACCGAGAAGTCAGACGGTAGCTTCTCCAGGTGCACGTCCACGACATACAAATTTTCAATTACCACGGCATCGTCTGATTTTCCCTGAATAGTCATGGTAATAACATCGTTGGCTGTGGCACCCCCATTTTCGTAGGCCCATACGGCATTCAACTTGTCACCGTCTGGAAGGGACTTAAGCAGTGAATTCTTGACTATGAAGCCCTCGCAATATGCGTTGGCGTGAAAGTTGAGATGCCACGTAAATGGCTCAGACTCGGCCGGTGACGGGGAAGCTGCGGAAGGTGTGGAAGTTGGTCTGGCCGGGCCATTGGATTCGTCCGAACCTGAGGACGCCGGAGACCTATCAGGTATTGCCAGAACGGCAGCCAGAATGGCGGCGGTCGTTCCCGCTACCAATGTGAAGGTGCCTAACCGGCGGCGTAGTCCCAGCGGTAGACAGACCGCACTCCCTCCAAAGGCGACGGCAGCCGCAACGACGAGCGTCGCCGTGACGGCGAAAGAGTGCGGTGGGCGCGCGAAGAGCCAAAGCACAAGCCCAATAGCCACCAGTAGTAGCACAGCAGCAGCTGCGAGACGGTACCAAGGAAGGCGGCGGTCCGTCGTCAGTTCTGCCTCCTTCTTTACCGCTATGCCTTCACTTCCCTCGTCCTGACTTTTCCCGTCGCCATTGGGCCGTCCTGCCGGCTGACCTTCGGGCGGTTGCGCATCTGTCACGGCTAAAGTATCTATCACACCAGAGCATATGGGCGCAGCCGTTCCAGGAAATGATAGTGAATTCCCAGCCGCGCAAGATGCGACTAGCTATTGGATTCTAATGCTTTTCCCAAAAGAAAGTGTATTCGAGGGCCGGAGTCGGCGAGCCGGTGACACTGACCTGGCGACGAAGTACAGTAACTAGGCGCCAGTCATCTGATGACCACTTGTTCATATGCTCGTCGACTTTTCGGCCTTCATGTCCGCCGGACAGGTCTACCACTAGGTGACTGTGGGAATAGCGCAAGATGACCCCTCTTGAAACGAAGTGAACCCGCCGATTCCCCGAAACCTAAAGCGGGAATGGGAAGATCGTAGCATAGCCACGCTTATGGAAGAGAGCGAGGACTAGCGCACAAGCCGCATATGACATTTGTAATGTGGCTGGGTCTTCTATCATCATCATCATCATCGACGGTGTGACGGATCACTGTAAACCTGCGAAATTTTAAGCCTGCCAGACGGTGCTGTGAGGACGAAAGAGATGAACTTTGCAGTGATTAGGCGCGGCTGCTGACATAAGCCAGACGGCAGGTGCGGGAAACGCTGTTCCAACCCGGAAGGCCGCCGATGCGCACGCAGCTAATGAGAATCGATCGAAGAGAGCAGAGCCGAAGCGGAAGTTGACCCCCGCGCTCAGCAACAGATGTTGAGCAGGGCATTCGACACGTCTCCGCAATGATGGAAGGCAACACCGGCGCGCGTATAGTGCGCCAGCATGCCTGGGAGCAGGACATGCTGACCGGTGCAAATTTGTCAGAGGAAGGATGACACCTCGATAGGGGGCGACATGGGCGGAGAACGGCAACTGCTGGCGGGAATGGTTGGCGGTGGCATCGGAGCTGATATTGGCAAGACCCATCGATTCGCTATGCGACTAGACGATCGCTATGTGCTGGTCGCCGCGGTCTTCGGGCAGAACCCACAGGCATCAGCACAGCTCGGCAAGCAACTGGGCGTCCCAGACGACCGCCTCTATGCCAACTACTCGGAGATGGCCGAGCGCGAGGCCGCACGTCCGGATGGCATCGACCTAGCCGTCGTGGCGACGCCGAACGACAGCCACTTCGCGATTGCCAGTTCCTTCCTGCACGCCGGCATATCGGTGGTATGCGAGAAGCCGCTAACCGGAGATTCTGATAGCGCTGCCGAACTGGTCAGACTCGCGGCAGAAAATGATCTACTCCTTGCCGTTCCGCATTGCTACTCCGGGTACGCGATGGTGCGGCACGCCGCGCGACTCGTGCGGGATGGACAGCTTGGCACCATCCGATTCGTAGCCGCCGAACATGCCTCAGGTTGGAACGCCACTCCTTTGGAGCTGACCGGGCACAAGCAGGCAGTGTGGCGGACCGACCCCAAGATCGCGGGCCGCGCCAGCGTTGTCGGCGACCTCGGGACGCACGCCTATCACCTTCTTCGTTACATCACGGGACTGGATGCGGAGCGGATTTCTGCTCGCATGGACACGCTCGTTCCGGGACGCCGAGTGTTCGACAATGCCAGCATCACGGCTCGCCTCACCGGCGACATCCCAGCCACGATCTGGGCCACTATGGCGGCGACCGGGCACAACCACGGACTGCGGATTCGCGTATTCGGGGACCAGGGGAACCTGGAGTGGCAGCATGAGGACCCTCATCACCTCAAGCTGCAAGATCTTGCCGGCGAGACCCGAATCCTTGCTCAGGGTCTGAACACTCTCTCCGACGATGCCGATCGGCTCACCCGGGTCGGGCTCGGACATCCTGAGGGCTTCATCGAAGCCTTCGGAAACTTCTACCGCGATCTCGCAGACGAGCTCCAAGCACGTCGTGACGGCAGACCTAGCACCATCCGAAGCCTGTCGTTCCCCACCGGCGAAGATGGATTGTTCGGTGTGCAATTTGTGGAAGCCGTCACCGAGTCGCACGACAGCGCGAGTGCCTGGACCGAGGTAGCCGGATCGGCAGCCGGTGACTACTACGTTGCCCGCAGCCCGCAGGAAGCATGATCATGCACAGCTTCGCTCTCCTTGGCGCTGGCTTCATCGGTTCCGTCCACGCTGCCAACCTCGCCCGCCATCCAGGAGTCGATTTCACACTGATCTACGACATTGACTCCGTCCGAGCCGAGCGACTGGCCGATGAACACGGCGCGCAGGCTACGGATGATCTTGAAGCGGCGTTCAACCCGGATCGTGTCGATGCTGTCTTCATCGCCTCCTCAACCGACACCCACGCCGACCATTTGCGCCGCGCTGCAGACGCGGGGCTCGCGGTGCTGTGTGAGAAGCCGATTGACCTCGACCTTGACCGAGCCAGCGATGCTGCCAGATACGCACAGCACCACAACATCCGCGCCATGGTCGATTTCAACCGGCGCTTCGACCGCGACTACGTGCAACTTAAGCGGGTTGTCGAGGCTGGTGACATCGGCGACGTAGAGCTGATCCAGCTCACCAGCCGCGGCCCTGCCATGCCGCCGTTGGACTACATCGCGGTCTCCGGAGGTCAGATGCGGGACCAGACGGTCCACTTTTTCGACCTCGCGCGCTGGATCTCCGGCCTTGATCCGGTTGAGGTGTACGCCACCGGCAGCGCGCTCGCCGAACCTCGGCTTGCCGAGTACGGCGACGTTGATACGTCGGTCGCCATACTGCGCCTACCCAATGGAGCGCTCATTCAAATCGACAGCACACGTCGTACCGGCTACGGCTACGACGAATGCATAGAGGTTTTTGGCTCTGCGGGAATGATCGAAGCGCGGCGGCAACGCACCGGGTCAGTTTCCCGCTATCGGGCGGGTGAGGTCATCGACGACGGCCTTCATCCCGGATGGTTCGAGCGCGTTCAACCCACCTACGCCGCGGCGCTTGATCACTTTGTGCGCGGCCTTGATCAAGATGCACCGATCACACCCTCGCTGGACGACGGACTCAAGGCGCAAGCCATCGCAGAAGCAGCGACCCGATCGCTTGCCAGCCACCGCAGTGAGCCCATTAGGTACAGCGAGCTCAGTTCATAGCCACGGCTCTTGCTCGCCTTTGACCTGGGGGCCTCGGGTCAGCGACGGCCGGCTCCCAGGAGGCCACCCAGCAGGTCGAGAATCGATCCGCCAGACGCTTGTCCGCCGCCCGAGGCGGCGGGGCCGCCAAGCATTGAGCTCAGCAAATCGTTCAGCGGATTGCTTGAGCCGCTGGCGCCCCCACCCAGGATTGAGCCGAGCGGGTCATCCTGACCGCCTCCCTGGCGCTGACCCATTAGGCGCTTGGATAGGTATGCCAGCACGATAGGCGCCAAGATCGGCAGCAGGCGTTGGATCAAACCACCCGCCTGGCCACCGCCAAGACTGCCGCCCAAGGTCTGCGCAACTTGATCTTGATTTGGTCCAAAGATGTTGCCGACGATCTTCTCGCCGTCTCCTGCATCGACCTGGTTAAGATCAACTCCGCCGTCGATCAGGTTGCTCGGATGCTGGCCGAGCGCTCCAGCCAAGGACATGGCGCCGGCGGGGTCTTCGGCGTTGGCCTGCATGCCGCCGAGTAGTGCCGGAATCGCCTGACGGGTTGCCTGTTCGGCAGTGGCCTCGTCTACTCCTAGCTGTGCGGCGAGCTGGTCCATCGGTATTTCAGCGAGGATGTCGTCTACAGCACTCATCATTGAGCCTTTCTGCCGGCTGCGAAGTGCAGCTCCCGATCACATAGGTAGTGCGAGGGACATTAGTACCGATCGTTGCGCAGCGACACTATTGTGGCCGGGCGGACATTCGCCAGGCACTAGGACCGGGCTGGATCGGGCTTCGCAGCGATCGCCAGTACGCGGACCAACCGGTGCGAGCTGGTGCGTCATCTGGTTCACGTTGCCGAGCGAATCGTGTGGTGAGCACCGTCATCACCGCCGCAAGCTCGTCCTCCGTGGGTGAACCTTTGACGACAGAGAACAGCGGCTCTTGATCATCAGTACTGTTCATAGCGGGATATTGCCGTGCTTCTTCGGAGGCAGCGTCTGGCGTTTGGTACGGAGCAATCGCAGCACTCGGGTGATCTCGACTCGGGTCTCGCGCGGATTGATCACTGCGTCGACATAGCCACGTTCGGCGGCAAGATACGGGTTGGCCAGCTGGTCCTCGTACTCAGTGACTAGCCTCGCCCGGAGCGTTTCAGGATCCTCGCTAGCCGCCAGTTCCTTGCGATACAAGATGTTGACCGCACCCTGCGCGCCCATAACTGCGATCTGCGCAGTGGGCCAGGCCAGATTGAAGTCTGCTCCGAGGTGCTTGGAACCCATCACGTCGTACGCGCCGCCGTAGGCCTTGCGAGTGATCACTGTGACCAGTGGCACCGTTGCCTCTGCATAGGCATAGATCAATTTCGCACCACGTCGAATGATGCCATTCCATTCCTGATCGGTGCCGGGCAGGAAGCCAGGCACGTCAACGAAGGTGATGACTGGGATGTTGAACGCATCACAGGTCCTGACGAACCGCGCCGCCTTTTCGGAAGCATCGATGTCAAGACATCCAGCAAAGTGCAGCGGCTGATTGGCAACAACGCCCACGCTGTGGCCATCAATACGGCCAAAACCGACAACCACATTTGGCGCGAAGAGTGCGTGTATCTCAAGGAAGTCACCATCGTCAAGGACTCGCGAAATCACCTCGCGCATGTCGTACGGCTGGTTGGGTGCATCAGGTATCAGTGTGTCAAGCTCATGATCGACATCATTAGGCTCGAGTCCATTTTCTACGCCGAAGATAGGTGGATCCTCGAGGTTGTTCTGCGGCAGAAAGCCGATCAGCGTCCGTACGAAAGAGATGGCGTCCTCTTCATCTGCGGCCAGGTAGTGGGCGTTCCCCGACTTGGTGTTGTGCGTACGTCCGCCGCCCAGGTCCTCCATCGACACGTCCTCGCCGGTCACGGTTTTGATCACATCGGGGCCGGTGATGAACATTTGCGAGGTCTGGTCGACCATGATCACGAAGTCGGTGAGTGCCGGGGAATAGACATGACCGCCGGCTGCCGCGCCCATGATCAGCGATATCTGCGGAATGACACCGGAGGCGTGAGTATTACGGCGGAAGATCTCGCCGTAAAGCCCAAGCGAAACCACTCCTTCTTGGATCCTGGCACCGCCGCCCTCGTTCAGGCCGATGATGGGACAGCCCGTCTTAAGTGCAAAGTCGATGATCTTGACAATCTTCTCGCCGTACACCTGGCCCAGGCTTCCGCCGAACACGGTGACGTCCTGGCTGAACACGCACACCGGCCGTCCGTCTATCGTGCCGAAACCTGTGACGACCCCGTCGCCGTAGGGCCGCCGCTTCTCCATCCCGAACGATGCTGAACGATGCCGAGCGAACTCATCCAGCTCGGTGAACGAGTCGGCGTCCAGCAAGAGCAACACGCGCTCTCGTGCTGTCTTCTTGCCGCGTGCGTGCTGCTTCTGAATTGCATCCGCCGATCCGGCATGAATGGCCTCCTCCATCCGGCGGCCCAGGTCAGCCAGCTTTCCCGCGGTGGTGTGGATGTCCGGCCCTGGAATCGTGCGATCCATGACTGGTGACTCTAACGATTTGAATCCGGGCTCGCGCATCGCGCTTTTGAATCGACCGCGGCTCCGTACGGACAAAGTGGTCAGGTACGACAAGGTCGAAGCCGACATCTTGTCGCTGTCGACCACTTGCAACGTGACCATAGCTGGCTGTGGCCGGGCGATTCGAGTCAAAGCTGTAGGTGCAGCCCAAACCCCCAGATGACCTCATTTGTGGCCGGGTGCGGAGAAATGTGACGGGTTGGGGTCAGATGGAGCTCTGTTTGTGGCCGGGTGCGGAGGAACGTGACGCGGTCCGGCCTTCGCCCGATGTGGTAATGGACTATTTCTGGGAAGGCCACCAACATCTCATCGAGCTCACTCGTCCAGGACAGCGGCGCACCAGCCTTACTCTGCCCGCCCGCGATTCCCGAGGCTTGCACTGCAAGGATTAGGGTCCGGGTATGCCGACCGCTGATGTGATCGACCTCCTTGAGCTCAGGCAGGAATTGATTAGGCCGGGCGGCCTATGGCAGAAGGTTGATCTGGTGCCTGAGACGGGCTCGACGAACGCCGATCTGGCGGAGCGCGCCCGTCATGATGAAGTTCCCGGCACCGTACTCCTCACCGACTATCAGTCGGCTGGTCGCGGGCGGCAGGGGCGTTCCTGGACTGCACCGCCGGGTTCTGGCATTGCGATGTCCATCCTGGTGCGACCGGACGGCATCACGCCGAGCCGCTGGACTTGGTTGTCGCTCTTAGCCGGTCTGGCGGTAAGCGATGGCATCCGGCGTGCGGCCGACCTACCGGCATTGCTCAAGTGGCCGAATGACGTTCTTATCGCCGACCGCAAGGTGTCTGGGATTCTGTCCGAGCGTGTCGACACCCCGCACGGCCCGGCTTGTGTGGTCGGCATCGGCATCAATGTGAACCTTGAGGATGACCAGCTGCCGGTGCCCACCGCCACGTCGCTCGCTATCGCGGCACGTGAGCTTGGGCGGCAGCGTCCCTCGCGTACCGCGGTGATCGCCACCGTGCTCGCCGCATTTGAGCTGCTTTATGGCCGATGGGATGCCCAGCATGGCGATGATCGCTCACTAGCGGCCTCCTACGCCGAGCGCTGTGACACCCTCGGCCGTCCGGTTCGCGTGCTGCTGAGCGAAGAGCGGAGAGTTGAGGGGATCGCTGATCGTATCGATGAGGACGGCCGACTTGTGATACGCAACACCTCTGGATCCGCCGTGTACGGAGCTGGTGACGTCGTTCATCTGCAGTCGTAGGTGATCGGGTGTGTCAGCATTGAGGTCGTGGCTCTTCCTCAAAAGCTGCTTGGTGCCGACGAGCAGGTGGTGATCCATACCCGTACCCACATCAAGGCAATGATCTTGCCGACGCTCGCGTTCGTACTGATCGCTGCAGCAGTCGGCGTCGGTGCCGCCTTGATCCCACGGGAAGCGCGGCCGATCGGTCAGCTTGCCATCCTGCTGCTCGGCGTGGTGTTGGCGATTTGGCTGGTGATACTGCCATTTCTGCGCTGGCGGACGACCACGTACACCATTACGAATCGCCGGCTAATCACCCGGAGCGGCATCGTCAACAAGGTCGGCAAAGACTTGCCGCTGAACCGGATTAATGAGGTGTCCTACGAGCGCAGCCTGATCGATCGCATGCTCGGTTGCGGCTCACTCATTGTGCAAAGCGCGGCTGAGGACGGAACGATCGTGCTGCATGATGTGCCTGATGTTGAGCACGTCAATCTACAGATGAGCCAGCTGCTGTTCGGTCCGGAACACGGTTCGCACAACCCGCCTGCTCCGCGCTCATGACGGTTGAGCTCCGACAGCCCTCGGCCCATGTCGCCGAGGTGATCATGAACCGCCCGGAAGCCCTGAACGCGCTGTCAACTGATCAGGTTCGACGGCTGCGAGACGCCGCCAACCAACTCGCCGCTGATGGTCAGATAAGTGTGGTGATCATCTCCAGTGCGGTGCAGAGAGCCTTTTGCGTTGGCGCTGACCTCAAAGAGCGTCGCGGCGTTAGCAATGATGATCTTCGTAAGCAACGGCGGGTACTCCAGGAAGGATTCGACGCGCTCCGGGCGTTACCGATGCCGATGATTGCCGTAGTGGAAGGCTTCGCGTTGGGTGGTGGCTTCGAACTTGCGTTGTGCTGCGACCTGATCATCGCATCAGCTACAGCAACCTTCGGACTACCCGAGGTCGGATTGGGCCTGATTCCAGGCGAGGGCGGTACTCAGCTGCTGCCGCGCCGGATTGGACTGAACAAAGCGGCCGATCTGTTGCTCACCGGACGCCGGGTAACCGCCGAGGAGGCGCTGACGATGGGATTTGTCGACCGGCTTGTCCCGGAGGGCCTGGCTCAGGACAGCGCGCGGGAGTTGGCGCGAGAGATGGCAACCAAATCGCCCATCAGTCTGCGTGCCGCCAAGCGGGCACTCAAAGAAGGCATTGATGTCGATGTGGCGACAGGCCTGGAGATCGAGAACCGAGCTTGGGAGGAAGTTGCCTTTTCCGCCGATCGGCTGGAAGGCATCGAGGCCTTCAATCTAGGTCGCACGCCGCAGTGGCCCAGCTGGCAGGAAAGCGGTCGATGACCGAGCATCATCACCAGTTCCCTCAGCCGGTCGAGCTCCCGGTCGATGAGCGGGAAAGTGCACTGCCGCTGCCCGCTCAGCTCACCCGGTTCATCATTACTGGCGGCTTTTCCGCAATCGTGGACTTCGGCCTATTAGTGATCTTGATGGCGCTTGGCCTGGGCCATACACCGGCTAAAGCAGCATCGTTCATTGCCGGCACGACAACCGCATATCTGATCAATCGGCGATGGACATTCCGTGCTTCACCCTCTACGCGCCGCTTCGTCGCGGTCGTGGTCTTGTACGCCATAACGTTCGCACTACAGGTTGGCCTATTCAGCGTGCTGTTCACTGTGCTCACTGCGCAGGGGCTGAGCCGGCTGCCGGTTCAGATCATCGCGTTTGTCATCGCCCAGGGGGTCGCCACCACGGTTAACTTCGTCGTGCAGCGCTCGGTGATCTTCAGACTGCAGTGACCGACCGTCATAGTGACCGGTGTTTAATTGCACTCTGACGGGCAGCCACGAGATGCGCCTCCTTCGTCGCTCGTGAGTAGGAGACAGCTTTTAGTCAGCAGGCCGCGAACTCATGCAGTCGGCAGGCTGCCCGTCATAGTGACCGGTGTTGATTGCACTCTGAGGGGCAGCCATGATATGCGCCTCCTTCGTCGCTCGCGAGCAGAAGACAGCATTGCAGACAGCAAGCCACGACCTCCTGCAGTCGGCGCAGTCTGCCCGTCATAGTGACCGGTACGCTTCGGCGGGTGAGACGTGAGCCCTTCACCGTAGGGATCATCGGCGGTGGCCAGCTTGCCCGGATGATGCATGCCGCCTCCATTGGTCTGGGGATCAAGGTGCGGCTGCTGGCTGAGACGCCCGACTCCTCGGCAGCACAGGTAGTCCATGACGTCACTGTCGGGGACTACACAGATCCCGCGACGGTGCGCAGCTTCGCGACCCAGTGCGATGTCGTGACCTTTGATCACGAGCATGTGCCCACCGGCCTGCTTCGTGATCTTGAGTCAGCCGGTGTAGTGGTTCGCCCAGGACCTGCGGCGCTGGTCCACGCCCAGGACAAGGCGATCATGCGTGAACGATTGACCGCATTGGGCGCTCCATGTCCTGCCTTCCGCCTGGTTCCGGACAAGGAAGCATTGGCCACTTTTGGTGACGAGCAGGGCTGGCCGATTGTGGCGAAAACCTCCCGTGGTGGGTATGACGGCAAGGGAGTGTGGCGGCTCGACTCCGCTGACCAGGCTGACGAGCCTTTCCAGCGGCTGAGTGATGGCGTGCAGATCATCGCTGAGGAGTTTGTGGATTTCACCCGCGAGCTGAGCGCCCTCGTCGTTCGATCGCCATCGGGGCAGGCGGCGGCGTATCCGATCTCGGAATCGGTGCAGCGAAACGGCATCTGTGTCGAGACAACTACTCCGGCGCCAGGTTTAGACGTTGACCAGGCAACGGCTAGTCAACAGCTGGCGCTCATGATCGCTCATGAGCTTGGAGTAGTGGGCGTTTTAGCCGTCGAGCTCATGCAACGCGCCGACGGATCTGTAGTGGTCAATGAGCTCGCTATGCGACCGCACAACACCGGCCACTGGACTATCGATGGCGCGTACACCTCGCAATTCGAGAATCACCTGCGTGCCGTGCTCGATCTACCGCTCGGCGACCCAAGTACCAGACAGAGTTGGACCGTCATGGCCAACGTCTTCGGTGGCACCATCGATGATCTTCCTTCGGCCCTACTGCACTGCTTCGCCCGTGACCAAAGACTCCGCGTTCAGCTGTATGGCAAGCAGATGCGCCCTGGTCGCAAAGTGGGCCATATCACCGCCCTTGGAGATGATCTTGAGCAGACACGGAAGCGGGCCCGGCATGCCGCCGCATACCTGATGGGAGATCCCGATGCCTGATGACATTTCCCGGCCGCGAGTCGGGATAGTAATGGGTTCTGATTCAGATTGGACGGTGATGAGCGCCGCCGGGCTGGCGTTACGGGAATTCGACGTGCCGTTTGAGGTCGATGTGGTCTCAGCGCATCGCATGCCCGACGCCATGATCAGGTACGGTCGCGCGGCTCATACCCGCGGACTGGAAGTGATGATTGCGGGAGCGGGTGGCGCCGCGCACTTGCCAGGCATGCTGGCATCCGTCACGCCGCTGCCGGTGATTGGGGTGCCGGTGCCGCTGAAGTATCTGGACGGTATGGATTCCCTACTGTCGATCGTTCAGATGCCGGCCGGAGTGCCGGTGGCGACTGTCGCCATAGGTAACGCCCGAAACGCCGGGCTGTTGGCAGTGCGGATTCTTGCCGCCAACGATCCGGGTCTGCAGCAGCAGATGATCGATTTTCAAGATCAGCTTCGGCGGACGGCGGAGGCAAAAGGTCAGGCCGTGCGGGAAGGCGCTCAGGACATAGTCAGCGAGTCCGGCTAGTGCGCGCCGCCATCGCAGAGTTGATCATGGGTGCCGGGCTGCTAGCCCGAGGGATGAGTTTGATCGCCCGGCGTCCGCGGCTCTTCATGCTCGGGGCGATTCCCCCGGTGATCACGTCGGTGATCTTCACCGGATTGCTCATCGCACTCATCAGCCAGCTTGACCCGGCCGTCGACTGGCTTACACCATTCGCCGATGGTTGGGCTCGCGGCGCGGTGACCACGGTTCGGGTGCTTGTCGGGGGCGCATTGCTGGCCGGTGCAGTGCTGCTGATGGTGATCTCTTTCACGACTCTGACTCTTGCACTCGGCTCCCCGTTGTATGACAAGTTGTCTGAGTCAGTAGAGCGGGAATTCGGGGACGTGCCAGAGCTCGATGAGAGTGTGGCCCGCGGGATCTTTCGCGCTCTGCGCCAGGCTCTCGGACTCATCGCCATCGCGGCAGTTGCCGCGCTCTTGCTGTTCGCTACGGGATTCATACCCGTGATCGGGCAGACCGTTGTTCCGGTGATTTCTGCGAGTTTCGGCGGATGGATGCTGGCAATCGAGCTCGTCGGCTCCACGTTCGAGCGGCGCGGACTGCTGCGGGTAGCGGACCGCCGGGCCGCGATGCGAACCCGACGTCTTCGAGTCCTTGGCTTCGCGGTTCCCACCTTCCTGCTTCTGGCTATTCCGTTCGCCGGAGCAGTGGTCTTCCCGATTGCCACCGCTGGCGGCACCCTGCTCGCTCGTCAGCTCATCGGCGAGCCAACGTAGTGTGATCCCAAGTCATCAGAGGGAGGTAGTCATGGCCGAGTTGTCTGTCCAGCTGTACACCCTGCGTAAGGCTTTGGAGCAAGACTTCAATGGAACCCTGCAGAAGCTGGCCGGATTCGGTTTCACCCATGTTGAGCCATTCCAGCTGCCAGCGTTTGCCGATCAATTACGAACTGGACTGCGCGCAAACGGTCTCACCGCGCCGACCACACACGTCCACCTGCTTGACGGGAATCAGGATGAGATCTGCGAGCTGGCCGCTGAACTCGGCATTCAGACGATCATCGAACCGTACGTTGACCCGACTCGCTGGGAAGCGGAGGGGGACGTCAGTGAGATCGCATCAGAGCTCAATGAAGTGGCTCAGAAGGCGGCCCGGTACGGGCTCACAGTTGGCTACCACAACCACCATTTCGAGCTGGAGTCCAAGATCAGCGGAGTGCACGCGCTGGAAGTATTTGCCGATCGGCTGGCGCCCGAAGTAGTTCTAGAAGTCGACACCTACTGGGCCTACGCCGGCGGCGCCGACGTACCAGCTCTGCTGAAACGGCTGGGCGATCGTGTCGTTGCACTGCACCTAAAGGATGGTGACGGCACCCTCGATACGAAGAAGCAGGTGGCGGTGGGATCTGGTGTCGTGCCGGTACGGGACATCATTGCTGCGGCTCCCGATGCCTTACGCGTTGTGGAATTGGATGACTCCGAGTCCGATCTGTTGGAGGCCGTACGAGCAAGTCGGCAGTTCCTGCTCGCAGAGCGGGCTTGATCATGGGCAACCCGGTTGGCGTGGGCGTGATCGGCGCTGGCACTATCAGCAACACCTACCTTGAGAACCTCAGCAACTTCGCCGACACCGAAGTGCTCGCGATTGGGGACATCGTCCCCGAGGCGGCCGAGGAGAAGGCAGCCAAGTATCAGGTACCCGCCGCTGGAGACGTAGCCACCGTCGTCGACCACCCAGATGTCGAGATCGTCGTCAACCTCACTATCCCCGTGGTCCATGCCGAGGTTGCGACCCAGGTGATCAAGGCTGGCAAGCATGTGTGGAATGAGAAACCGCTGGCTCTTGATCGGGTCAGTGGTCAGAACCTGCTCAAAGATGCTGAGGAGGCTGGGCTACTGGTCGGTTGCGCGCCGGACACCTTCCTTGGCCCTGGGCTCCAGACTGCCTGCCGGCTTACCGAGCAGGGGATGATCGGCACGCCGCTCACCGCTCTCGCGCTGTTGCAGTTGCCTGGACCGGAGTTGTGGCATCCAAACCCTGCTTTCTTGTTCCAAGAGGGTGCTGGCCCTCTGTTTGATCTTGGGCCGTACTACTTCACAGCGATGGTCCAGGTTTTTGGCTCAATTTCCTCGGTGGCGGGGATTGGATCGAAGGCCAGGGAGCGTCGAGTGATCGGCTCAGGGCCAAAAGCGGGGGAGGAGTTCGACGTCACAGTGCCCAGCCATGTCAGTTCACTGGTGCAGTTTGAGTCGGGCCAGTCCGCTCAGGCCATGTTTTCCTTCGACTCGGCGCTACCCCGCACGCTGCTGGAGGTCAATGGCACAGAGGCCACGATGCTGTTCCCTGACCCCAACTATTTCGACGGCGAGATAGCGGTTAGACGGCGTGGTGGTGAGGACTGGGAGACAGTGGCCACGGTGACGGCGTCTGCTGCCCGCGGAACCGGAGTGCTTGACATGGCTCGGGCCATTCGGGAAGGCCGGCCGCATCGGGCCCAGGGCGCGCTGGGTTACCACGTCCTTGACACCATGATCGCGATCGCAGAGTCGGTCGAGTCACGGGCCTTCGTGGACGTGGACAGCTCTGTCGACAAGCCGCCGCTTTTGCCGGAGGACTGGGATCCGCTGGCACCCACGGTGTGATCTTTTACCGCATGCAAGCTGTGCAGAGCTTGCTTCGGTAGGAGCTCAAAGGCAGCAACTCAAGGAGAAAGCGGCGTGCCAGCCTGGCTCACCACGGCGGTGCCCGATTTCCGACGTCACCCGGAAACGCGGCGCTCGCAGCCCCGCGTTTCCTCCGCACGAGGCCACGAATGAGTGCCCAACGGCCGGTTTGGGGGCCTGCACTTGCGGCTTTGTGCGGAGAAACGATGAATAGGCTCCTTATATGAGCGAGTTTGCGGAGATGTACCGGCCCAGTGAGGAGCATGAGGCATTCCGCGCCGCGGTCCGCGAACTGTGCGAGGAGAAAGTTGCTCCGAACGCCGCCGAGGCGGATGAGTTGGCCCAATTCCCGAAGGCGTCCTATGAAGCGCTCGTGTCGGCGGACTTCCATGCACCGCATATTCCCGAGGCTTACGCCGGTGTAGGCGCCGATGCGCTGGCGACTGCGATCGTTATTGAGGAGATTGCACGCGTCTGCGCCGCCACGTCGCTGATCCCGGCAGTCAACAAGCTGTCCACGTTGCCGTGGCTCCTGACCGGATCTGAGCAGATCAACCATCATTACCTGCCGCCGATCGCTCGCGGGGAGGCGATGGCGTCCTACTGTCTGTCCGAGCCAGAATCTGGCTCTGACGCCGTCGGCATGAAGGCCCGAGCCGTACGCGATGGCGATCACTTCGTCCTGAATGGCGTGAAGCGATGGATCACCAACGCTGGGCTGTCTGACTTCTACACGGTATTTGTGGTGTCCGATCCCGAGGCCCGCTCAAAGGGAATCAGCGCTTTTGTGGTCGAGAAGTCCGACCCCGGTGTGTCCTTTGGTGCCCCTGAGAAGAAGCTCGGCATTAAGGGCTCTCCGACTTGTGAGGTGTACCTGGACCAGGTGCGCATCCCGGAGTCCCGGATGATCGGCGCTGAGGGAACCGGTTTTGAGACCGCGATGCGGACCCTCGATCACACTCGCGTCACCATCGCTGCGCAGGCAGTTGGGATTGCGCAAGGTGCCCTCGACTACGCCCTCGGCTATGTCAAGGAGCGCAAGCAGTTCGGCAAGGCACTCGCAGAGTTTCAGGGCTTGCAGTTCATGCTCGCTGACATGGGCATGAAGCTCGAGGCCGCGCGCCAACTCACTTACGCTGCGGCGGCAAAATCGGAGCGGGGAGATGCTGATCTGTCCTACTTCGGAGCTGCGGCAAAGTGCTTTGCATCCGATGTGGCAATGGAGATCACAACCGATGCAGTCCAACTCCTTGGCGGCTATGGCTATACCAAGGATTTCCCGGTTGAGCGCATGATGCGGGACGCAAAGATCACCCAGATCTATGAGGGCACAAATCAAATCCAACGGATTGTGATGGCTCGTCAGTTATTGGCCCGGCTCCCTCACTGAATGCTACTTGCATAATGGCGCCATTGGCGCCATTATGGCGCCAATGACGAGCATCCAGATAAAGGGCGTGCCAGAACGCACGCACTCCGTGCTCCGACAACGAGCGGCTGCCGCACACCAGTCCCTTCAGGAATACCTCCTCAGACTGCTCATCGAGGAGGCCGATCGACCAACGCTTGATGAGGTTCTTGATAGCGCAGGCAGCAGAACTGGCGGCTCCGTCAACTTCGATGAGATCAATGCCATCATCCGTGCGGATCGTGATAGTCACTGACGCCGGTGTTCTGGTCGCCATTTTCGTCGATGACGGCAAGTGGGGAGAGACAGCTCGAGCCCGCCTGCGACATGAGGACCTTGCAGCGCCCGAGCTGATCGATCTTGAAGTGACTTCCGCATTGCGCGGTCTGCTTCGCGTCGGAAAAGTGACCGAGTTTCGTGCCCGCCTTGCTCTGGAGGATCTCCGTCGCCTCCCACTGCGGCGAGCGTCGCATCAAGGACTCTTGACCAGATGTTGGAAGCTTCGCGACAACCTCACAGCGTATGACGCGAGCTACATCGCACTCGCGGAGCTGCTCGGTGCAACGCTGGTCACAAGTGACGCACACATGGCTCGCGCACCGCAGAGGCGGTGCGCAGTTGAAGTCCTGTCCTCATAAGCAGGTGATGTCATTGGCCAGTCTTGACATCACGGCTAATGGGGTCATGCTAGAGGCATGGCGTCACGAGCTGTCTTCCCACTCCGCTGGCGTAACGAGAGGCTCCGTGCGCTGACTGCCGAGGTTGCTTCGCGGTTGGGCATTAGTCAGAACGAGCTGATCGAGCAGGCAATTGAGCACGAGGTCGTGGCCAGGGGTGCCATGCTCAGTGAGGATTTGCGGGCAGCGGCCGATCGGCTCACCCAGTTGACGGGGGAGCAGTACGAACGAATGCAAGCCCGCGGAGTCGAGAGTTATGTTGCCGGCGAGGGTTTGTTCGATCCGATTCAAGACCGGCCGGCGCAGCGCGCTGCTGCAGTGGACAGCGTGGCGGTAGGTCGCGCTCCGGTCGCTCGCGACGTAACAGCGATCTACCGATCGGCGCGTACTGAGCTGGCATGACGGTTCCGTCGTGGCACGAGGACGACCCCAGGAATCTCTCCCGCATCCAGAGGAACGCCGCGCAGCTGATCATGGAGCTGCGTAGCTCCGCTGCTCAGCGAACTGTATTGACTCCTGATGAACTGTGCCGGTGGCATGCCAGGCTGCACGCCGGATGCGAGGTCCCGGTTGCGGGTTATGTGGGGCACTTCCGCGGTGATCCGGCAGTTAAGGAGCTGATCGACTACGAGGTTGGCCTGGGCCCTGCGCTGAAGGACGGCAATCCGGAGAAGATGGGCGTTTGGGCGCAGAGGGTCAGCGACGAGATGGCAGCAGTGCTGACCGGCTTGAACGCGGTCTTCTCTGATCTTGACGCAAGGCTGCCGGTCGGAAAGTCACCAAGTACGGCTGATCAGATTCTCCAGGTGATCAGCTTCGCCGCGCTGGCGCATGGTGAGTTTCTCCGCGTCCATCCGTTCGCGAATGGCAATGGTCGCATCGCCCGACTGCTCGTAGCTTTCATCTGCCTGCGGTATGGGTTGCCGATGTTCCTGCATATCAAGCCGCGTCCGGAAAGCGACGACTACCTACGCGCCAGCCGTGACTCCATGGGCAGGCCACCGGATTTCCTCGGTAGTCACACAACAACGACTGCCGTCTTTGCCCACATGCTTGCCGATGTACTCGCCGGTGAGCGGGTCTCATGACCGGTACCGTGGCGCAATGATCACCGACTTCAGCCTCGCCGCGTGTCCGGAAATGATCTTCACTGAACTGCCGATCACTGCGCGAGTGCAGCGAATTGATGATCTTGGGTTTCAGTTTTCAAGCGGAGATCTGGGATGGACCAAACACGACATCGATTGGAAGCCCTAGGCGTCCCACGACAGCGAACTTGCGCTGGAACGATTCCGTGCCGCGTTCTCACCCTTGAGCGCCAGCCATCCCAGGACGGACAACTAGTGCCATAGGCGTCTCGAGATGCCTCGTGAGCAATCTCGAGACGCCGAACGCGTGTGTCGGCGGAGCTAGGTGGAAAGGCCGGCCCGCCGCGCCGCATCGAGCAGTACCCCAGCTGCCACCTCGAGACCTTCGATACGGCCGAGCGAGACGTCCTCGTGCTCGATATTGACCAGCATGTCGGGGTCGACTGCGTGCAAGGCAGCGAGCCAGGTCGACCAGTAAACCGCGTCGTGCCCGCGACCCAGTGCAACGAAGTCCCACGCGGCGTCCTTCGGCCACTCATTGGCCCACTCGTCGCCGCCCAGGTTCGTGCGGGGCTCATCCGGGCCCAGTTTGCGGAAGCGGTTGTCGAGCACGCCGTAAACAGCGGCGGCCGGATTGATGCGTACGTCCTTCGCGGCCGCGATGAATACCAGCGGGCCGAGGTCTTGCACCACGGCTACCGGATCCATCCACTGCCAGAACAGGTGTGAGGCGTCCAGTTCAACACCGATGTTGGTAGCGCCGGTGCGCTCCACGAGCTCCCGGATACCGGCTGGGTTGAACACAATGTTCTGCGGGTGCAGCTCGAGCCCCACTTTCACGTCCAGGTCAGCCGCTTCTCGGTCAATCTCGCGCCAGAACTTCTCCGCGACACCCCACTGGTACTCGAGCACGTCAAGCGCGGCAGAGTTCCATGCGTTGACGATCCAGTTCGGCCGCTTGCCGCCTGGCTCTCCCGCCGGCAGGCCGGACATAGTGATCACGCGATGCTGCCCTAGACGATTCGCGAGCCGGATGCTGCGGCGGACATCCTCGGCATGCTTCGTACCTATCACCGGATCGGGGTGCAGGGGATTGCCGTTGCAGTTCAGGCCCGCGATCTCAACGCCTGTGCCTTCGAACAGTCCAAGGAAGTCGTCTCGCGCGGAGTCGGAGGAGAGGATGTCGTCGAAGTTAGGGATGTGCACCGGCGGCAGGAAGCCGCCTGAGTTGAGTTCGATGCCGGTGAGCCCAAGCTTGGCGATCACCTCGATCGCCTCCGGTAGTGATCGGTCATGCAAGATCGCGTTGTAAACCCCGAATTTCATTTCCTGACCTCCGCTCGTTGTGGCGCCACCTTCACCGAAGCGCCGCCGTTGGCAGCGGACTCGGCGACTGCAGCAAGGATCTCCATGTTGTGTACGCCTTCATCGAATGAGGCGGTACGAGGCAGCGAGTCCGCCTCGTCGATGCTGGCGACCTCCTCCAAAAACGCGCGCGCCTGGAAGACGAAACCATCGTTCTGTCCAACACCCACGCCGGGCGCGTCCATCGGCAGCCCGCCGGCGACGTAAGGATGGTCGGGACCGATGATCACCCGACGGTAACCGCGCGTGCCGGCGGGACCTTCGTTCAGCATGAGCTGGAACTCCGCAGGACGCTCCTGCTCCCACTTCGCGGCGCCTTTGGCACCGAAGACCTCCAGTGCCAGGCCGTTCGGATGGCCGGCGGCAACCCGTGATACCTGCACCACGCCAACGGTCTGCTCGAGACGGGCGCTGAAGCTGGCATAGTCGTCGTTCTCGACCGCTTCGTAAGTGTCGCTCACTTCCGCTTGGCCATGGCCGACGACCGTGCCAAGGGCCACCGGCCGCTCTGTGATCGCCGTCGCGAATCGGCCGCCGCTGACTTCCTGAACGTCCCCGCCGAGGAACTCGATGAGATACGCGACGTGGCTTCCGATGTCGGCCAGCGCACCCGAACCGGGAGCTCCCTTATACCGCCAGCCCATGGGGCCCTTCGGATCGCTCGCGTAATCGCACCAGTACCGGGCGTCGATGTGCAAGATCTGCCCGAGCGTGCCCGAAGTGACGAGCTCGCGGAGGGCAGCAACGCCCGGCGCGCGGCGGAAGGTGAAGCCGACCCGGACAACGGTGTCGGCATCGCGAGCGAGATCTGCCATCGCGCGAGCATCATCGAGGGTGTCGCTGAGCGGCTTCTCACACAGCACATGCTTGCCGGCCGCAACCAGACCTTCCACCATCTCCCGATGCAGGAAGTTGGCCACGACCACGCTGACCACATTGATGTCGGGATCTTCGGCAATCGCTTGCCATGAGGTGTCGGAGCGCTCGTACCCGAACCGCTTGGCCGCGAGCGAGCCAAGTTCCGGACTGACGTCTCCAATGGAGACGAAGCGCAGATCCGGCAGCGTGGACCGGTAAAGCATTGGAGCAATTCGGTAGCCAGCTGCATGCGCCCGGCCCGCCATTCCGGCTCCGATCACTGCGATACCAATCGTCATGATTTCCTCCTTTGATTTAGCAATCAGCCAGGCCGCGGGGAGCAAGCCCGGCCGCTCGATATACCTCGTCGATCAGCTCGGCATTGGCCACGGAGTCGTCGACATTGATCAAGAACTCGACACCGGTCTGGAGTGTTTTGGTCAGTGCAGCCAGCTGATAGGTGTACGACGTCTGATCGCCAAGCGTCTGCTCCTCGGTCTCGCCATCCTTGGTGATCAAGATGCGGTTATCCATGTGTGGGACGGCGAATGTCGGTACCACAGCCGTGCCTGATGTGCCTTTGACCGTCCAAATCATCGTGCGATCCGCGGCGCTCATGTCCCAGTGCAGGCTTCCCTGAAGTCCGCTTGGATAGACCAACTCGACCCACATTGCAGAGTCAACAGCTGGCTTTTTGAGCGCAGCTTTGGCGCTGGCCACCGTTGGAGCCTCACCCAACCACCGCCCAAGCTGTCGCGCGGCGCTGAGTACGTAGCAGCCAAGATCCATCGTCGCCCCACCGGACAGCTCCAGCGACCAGCGAGGATCGCTGTCCGGAGGACTCGGAATGCTCAACTGGATGTCAACCCGCCCAATGTCACCAAGTGCGCCTGAGGTCACTAGCTGCCGAAGGCGCCGGTTTACCGGATGGTGCAGATAATGGAAGCCCTCGACGATCTGCCCGGATGCAGTCCGGGCGACATCGCGCACCAGCGCTGCTTCCGTTGCGTTGCTAGCGAAAGGCTTTTCGCTCAGCACATGCTTGCCGGCCTCCAGCGCGTACCGGTTCCACCTGGCATGCAGGGAGTTGACCAGCGCGTTGTACACCACATCCACATCCGGGTCATCGATAACGTCGGCGTACGTCTGGTGCACCTTCTCGATGCCCCGCTGCCGGGCGAACGCTTCGGCCCGCGATCGATCTCGCGCCGCCACAGCCACCAGCCGATGGCCGAATGCCCTGGCCGGATCGATGATGCCGTCGTCGGCAATGCGGGCGGCGCCGAGAATGCCGATCTTGAGCGGCGCCATCAGCTGACCTCCACCGAAGCCCCGGTAGTCGCGCTCTTCACCACGGCCTCCTCGACTCGCAGATTTCGCAGCCCGTCGGCGAAGGTTGCCGGTCGAGGCAAGCGGGAGAGGCCGGCAATCTCATCAAGGAAGGCGCGTGCCTGGTAGGTGAAGAATTCCTGGCCGCCGTGACCGATTCCGGCGAAGGGCATCGATTGGGCGGCGGCAACATACGGGTGAGCGGGTCCGACGATCACTCTGCGCCAGCCATTGGTCGCTGCATCGGGGGTGTTGTCGACATACCCGAACTCAGCATTTCTCGACAGGTCAAAGCTTGCCGCAGCCCTCGAGCCGAAGACCTCGAACCCCAAGTCGTTGGGATGCCCGAGCGCGACGCGAGAGATCGAGAAGGTCCCGGCAGCTCCGCTGGCAAATTCGACGACGAAAGTGGCAATGTCTTCGTTGGTGACTGGTCTCCGCTCATCACTGACAGCACCTCCCGCGGCGTGACCGAGCGCGGTGCCGAGCGGCACCGGACGGTCCTTGATCACGATCGGCAGCGTCGCCCCGTCGATCTTGACGATCGCACCGCAGAGCTGCTCACTCAGGTCGACAAGGTGACTGCCAAGATCGGCAAGTGCGCCGGATCCCAGCGGCCCTTCATAGCGCCAGCTGGTTGGAGCGTTCGGATCCGCCGAGTAGTCGCACCAATAGCGGCCATTGAAGTGCAAGATCTCTCCCAGTGCGCCGCTCTCGATCTGCTCGCTGATGGCGCTGGCCGCGGGGGAGCGGCGGTAGGAGAAGCCGCAAGCTGCAACCTGACTGCTCCCCTCGGCCGCCTTGACCATGGTTTCGGCATCCTCGACGCTCGATGCGAGCGGCTTTTCGCACAGGACGTGCTTGCCGGATGCCAACAGCGCTTCGGCAATCTCCCGATGCAGATGGTTGGCGACCACGATGCTGACGGCATCGATGTCATCGGCATCCACGATCGCCTGCCAGCTGCTCTCGGTGCGCTCGAAGCCGTAGCGATCTCTGGTGTGGTTGGCAAAATCAACATTGATGTCGGCAATTGCCACCAGCCGGACTGGGGGCGCGTCGGTTCCGAAAACCGTCTGGGCGTTGCGGTAGGCCTGCGCATGCGAGCGGCCGGCCATGCCAGCGCCGATCACGGCTACGCCTATCGAGTCAATCATGATCGTAAACCTTAAAGCCGGTAGAGGGCCGGTCAGCGTATGGTTATGCGTCAGTGCTAGACCGATCTAGTAGATCGGTCTAGAGTAGAGTGCAATATTCCGTTGAAGTTTGTCAAGTCAAAGTTTGAAAGGTCATCGCTCTCGAGATGCCCAGAGGAGCCCTGAGCAATGCTCAACCCACCATGGCTGACGTCGCCGAGGCTGCCGGCGTCTCCAAGGCGCTGGTTTCGATCGTCTTCCGTGGTGTCGCAGGGGCTAGCGAAGCGACGCGAGCCCGGGTCTTTGAGGCTGCCGAGCAGCTGGGATATCGAACCAACCGAACGGCGAGCCTGCTCAAGCTGCATCGGACCAAACATCTTGGCGTCACGATGCATGTGCGGAATGCCTTCCACGCTGAGCTGGTCGATGCCATTCAAGAAGCCGCTGATCGCGAGGGCTACCAGATCGTGCTCGGCACAATAACCCGAAGTCACGATGAGCGACGCGCAGTCGAGACCCTGCTGGAGTTTCGCTGCGAATCACTGATCTTGCTTGGTTCGGAGCTTGCCAAGCCGATGCTGGATGATCTTGCAGCGAGCATTCCGGTCGTCCTGGTAGGTCGTCGGGTCTCAGCCGCCGGCATCGATATTGTGCGCACCGCCGATGACAAGGGGATGAGGTTGGTGGTTGATCACCTCGTGGAACTAGGTCATCACGACATTGCGCATGTCGACGGTGGCCGGCACACGATTTCGGCGGATCGGCGTCGTGGCTACCGGACGGCCATGCGGCGCCACCATGAGGCCCAGCACGTACGGATCCTGGCAGGTGGCACAACCGAAGCGGATGGCTTGCGAGCCGCAGATCAATTGCTCCGGCTTGATCAACTGCCGACCGCAGTCACGACCTTCAATGATCATTGCGCGATCGGAGTGATCGACCGACTGGCGCGGGCCGGTGTCGCCGTTCCGGAGATGGTCTCGGTATCGGGCTATGACAACGCGCCGATTGCACAGTTTGCGGCGATCAATCTCACAACAGTTAGTCAGGAGGCGTCTACTCAAGCCCAGTGGGCGGTACGCGCAGCTGTCGAGCGACTGGAAGGCATTCGGCACGATACCGGGGAGTCAGTCCTAGAACCGCGCCTGATCGTTAGAGGCAGCACCGGTCCGGTCGGTGCGCCCTGAACTGTCATCAAGAGACTGCAGCTTCGCCTTCAGTCACCACGTTCCTGCGGGAACGTTTTTTTTCGCTCAGCTCTACCTGCGTCCCAACATGTCGGGTGGTGGACCGCGAGGGTTCCCTCAGACTCCGCTCTCCCTGCGGTAGGTGTAGTCGTTGAGCTCTCGATCGAATGCCGGCTGGGGCCAACCTTCGGTCAGGGCTCGCCAAATCAGCTGGGCCGGCGTTTGCGGCGCGAGTCCATCAATCGGTGGATCGTGGTCGAGGTTGGTCGGGAACGCGTAACCCTCCGCGGAGGCTGCGATCACGTTGCGGATCCATTCGTCGCTAGCGCCGGCCGAACGGCGGGCAGCAAGCACCGGAAAGAGGGCACAAGCCACAGCAGTTCGATTGACCGTCTCCATGGCCCGGCCGAAGGCCGATGACACCTGTAGCAGGTTGGCCATGCGGCGTACCTCGGATGTCCGGTTGGTGCCAGCACCGTGGAACAACGCCGGGTTGAAGAACGCGGCGTCACCCTTGGCCAATGGGAGCTGAACGAAGCGGGATTCGAAGTAGTCGGTGAAATCCGGTTGATGAAAGGCGAGGTACCCGGGCCCGTACTTCTGGGAGTGCGGAAGGTACATCGTCGGCCCGGTCTCAATCGGCATGTCGCAGTGTGCCACCGCACCCTGGAGGGTCAGAGCCGGCGTTAGTTGGTGCACGTGGGCCGGGAATTGCGCCGCTTGCTCGGCCGACATGAAGCCCAAGTGGTAGTCGCGGTGCGCCACCTGGGCCTGCCCGCCAGGGTTGACGACATTGATCTGCGAGGTCACCTGATAGTGAGGTCCAAGCCATGCAGTGCTGATCAGAGCCAATAAGTCATTCGCGTAGTAATCGACGAAAATCTCCGGATCGGCGAGCGCCAGCTTGTCCAGAGCGCCCCAAACCCGGTCGTTCGCGCCGGGTTTGGCGAAATGGTCGCCGGCCTGCTGCCCTGCAGCCTTCTGCGCTGCAATCAGGTCTTCGAAGGCGGCTGTTGCCCGATCGACTACTGCGGGATCGAACGCTTGTGGAAAGACCACGATGCCCGGCCCAATGAGCAACGCGCGCGCCAGCTCAGCCTGGATCTCCCGGCGAGTCTCCGGGTCACCCAGGCTGTCGGATATCCGCTGGCCGTAGATGAGGACGTTATCGATGACATCGTCGGCCCAGGGATGGTCGGCCAACCGCGTACTGATCTCGACGACTTGACGGAATTCGTCGATCGAGCATGAAGCTGGGGAGTACCAGCCTGCAAATCTCGGCGCCGTCTCTGGGGGAGTTTCAAAGTGCGTGCTCATCGAGGTCCATTCGCAGCCGACTCGATCGGGTCATACACCCAGGCCAGTTCGGCCTGGGGATGAACATCGATCGAGTCGGCAGGTACGCGCCCGATGCGTCCGCAGCCAAGGAGAGCGAAGCGGATCAACGACTGCTTTCCAGCTCGTGGGCCAGCTCGGTGAGCTCGTCACCACCAGCCATTTGTCGGGTTAGCTCATCGAGGGCTACCTCGGAGCGCTTTTTGTCCAGCACGGCCTGACCCAGCTTCAAGATGATGAAGTGGTTGCCGACCAGGTACGCGTGGTGCGGGTTGTGCGTAATGAACACCACACCGAGTCCGGCATCACGAGCCGCCGCGGTGTACTTAAGCACCACGCCGGACTGCTTGACACCGAGCGCCGCGGTCGGCTCGTCCAAGATCAAGACTCGGGCGCCGAAGTACACCGCGCGGGCAATCGCGACGCATTGCCTCTGACCACCCGACAGAGTTCCGATGGGTTGGTCGATGTCCTTGACGACGATTCCCATCTTGCGCAACTCCTCATCGGCGATGCGCTTCATGTCCTTGGTCTTCATCGCGGCGAACGGGAATTTGCTGCCGACAAGTTCAGAGCCAAGGAAGAAGTTGCGCCATACCTCCATCAGGCCCACCACGGCGAGGTCCTGATACACGGTGGCAATGCCGTGATCCAGTGAGTCGCGTGGTGAGGAGAAATTGACCGCTTCGCCATCTACTTTCAGGGTTCCCTCGTTATGAGGGTGCAAGCCCGAAATGATCTTGATCAATGTTGACTTGCCCGCTCCGTTGTCGCCAAGGACGCAGGTCACCTCTCCGGCGTTGACGACCAGGTTGATTCCCTTGAGGGCTCGGATGGCTCCGTAGGTCTTGCCAACATCCAGCATCTCGACCAGAGGCTCACCCTTTGCGAGCGTCGGATCCGCATGTTCTTGCAGGGTGTCGGTCATGACCTAGCCCACCTTTCGCGTCGTCGACAGCCTCTTGATGTACATGTTCACCATCACCGCCAGCAGCAGCATGATGCCGAGGAAGGACCGGAACCAGTTGGGATCCCAGCCGGCGTACACGATGCAAAGGTTGGTCATGCCGAAGATGAAGGCACCGAGGGCTACACCAATGGCGTTGCCGAAGCCACCGGTCAGCAGGGTGCCGCCCACCACAGCCGCGATGATGTAGAGGAACTCGTTGCCGACTCCGAGGCCGGCCTGCAGAGTATTGAACTTGTAGAGCAAGTGCATGCCCACGAACCAGCACATGAAGGCAACGGTCATGAAGAGACCGATCTTCACCTTCCTGACGGGCACACCCACGGCGCGAGCGCTGTCAGCATTGCCACCGACTGCGAAGATCCAGTTGCCAATCTTGGTGCGCTGCAGGATCCAGGCCGCGAGGATCACGAAGATGACCCACCACAAAACGGTGATCTCCAGCCGTACGCCGCCCACCTCCCAGGCGGAGGAGAAGATCGCGCTGAGTGAGGAGTAGCCGTCCATCCGGTTGATGCTGGGCGTGGAAACCGCACCTGTGATCAGCTTGGTCAACCCGAGGTTTGCACCCTGCAAGATGAAGAACGTGCCCAGCGTTATCAGGAAGCTTGGGATGCCGGTGCGAACCACCATGTAGCCGTTGAAGAAGCCAACGGCAAGGGCGAAGATCAGCGATAAGATCGCGCCGACCCAAAGGTTCAGGCCAAGCTGGTAGCAGAACATGGCGTTGAACAGGCCCGCCGAAGTGGCCAGGACTCCGGCGGATAGATCAAATTCGCCGCCGATCATCAGCATGCCGACAGCGACTGCCACGATGCCGATCGTCGAAGCCTGGTACAGCACGGTGGCAAAGGAGCCTGGCGACCGGAAGGCTGGAGCGACGATCAAGAAGAAGATGAAGATGACGATGGCTGCCACCAGAGCCCCAACCTCTGGACGAGCGAGCAGCCGGTTCGACAGACCGAGACTTACTCGGTTAGACGCCTCCGAGGGTGCTGGCGTTGGAGGAGTCTTGACGGTTTGACTCATGGAAGGCTCCGATCGAATCTTTGGTGCGGGACCGGCAGACCTATCTCGCCGGTCCCGCTACCGCGTGACTAGCGTGTGTTGTTCTGGGCGTACGGAAGGATCGTGTCGATGTTGCTCTGGTCGACCATCGACGGGCCGGTCAACACGGGCTTTCCGCCACCGATGTCATTCCCATTCTTCAGGTAAAGGTAGAGAGATGTCACGGCCATGTAGCCCTGAACGTAAGGCTGCTGGTCGATGGAGAACTGGATCTTGCCGTCTTTGATTGCCTGCGCGGCCTCCGGGTTCAGGTCGAAGGTGACGAGCTTGGCGGAGCTGCCGGACTGTTCAATCGACTGGAGGGTCGCCATAGCAACAGGGGCGCCCAGGGTGACGATGGAGTCGATCGACTTGTCCTGGGACAGCTTGGCTTGCAGAGACGAGGTGACCGATGCGAGATCCCGGCCGTTTACCTGGATATTCTCGGTATTGGCCTGAGTCTTCTTAACGCCGGCACAACGAGCCTCGAGCGCCACCGAACCTTCTTCCTGGATGACACAGAGGGTCTTCTTGCCGCCCTCATCTGCAATTCGTTTGCCTGCCGCCTGGCCGGCCAGATCCTCATCGGAGCCGAAGTACATCAATGCGCCCATGTCCTGGTAAATGCTGATCCCGGTGTTAAAGCCAACTAGGGGAATTTTCGCGGCCTGGGCGTTCTTTACCGAACCAGCCAGCGCCTCGGAATAGAGCGTCGTGGCAATGGCGTCCACCTTGGAGTCAATTGCGTTCTGAATCAGCGTGGCTTCCTCGGCCACGTTCGGGTTGGCCGAGTACTTCAGTTCGGCACCGGTGTCCTTCGCCGCCTGCTCAGCGCCGGCCCTGATCTTGTCCCAGAAGGTGTCACCCGGGGCTTCATGGGTCACCATGGCGATGGTGTAGCCGGAATCGCCCCCACCACCGCCGCCCTGTTGGCCCTCAGGTTGGCTCGGAGGAGCGCCGCCCTCACTACAGGCGGCCAGCGC
>Ga0081538_10000351_pt1 | contig 52575 bp, 54 predicted proteins | sample TabmetS5T2R1_FD_71022 | JGI IMG/M metagenome (GOLD analysis project Ga0081538, IMG submission 71022) | Tabebuia heterophylla rhizosphere microbial communities from the University of Puerto Rico - S5T2R1 | ecosystem: Host-associated > Plants > Roots > Rhizosphere ...
CTACGAGGGAATTCGACTGACCCCCACGCGAATCGCTCGGACCGCGGTGGACGAGGGCGTGCACGTGGTGGGGCTCTCGATCCTGTCGGGGTCGCACGCCGAGCTGATCCCCGCGGTGCTGCGCGAGCTCGCCGCGGCCGGCGCCTCTGTGCCCGTGGTGGTGGGCGGCATCATCCCGCCGGCGGACGAGGCCGCCTTGCTGGAAGCGGGCGTGGCCCGCGTCTACACGCCCAAGGACTTCGAGGTGAGCCGGATCATGGGCGACATCGTGGACGTGGTGGCGGAGCACCACGGCGTGGCGGCTGTTTCGTAACGCCCCGTTCGCACCGTTGTGACGCTCGACGCCCACGGGGTGCTGTCGGCCCGGAAAACTACGGGCAATGAAGGGGGTTCAACAAGTTGCGGCCATATGCCGGCCGGAAGTTGTTGAACCCCCTCTGGACATGCTGATTTCACGCTTGGCGGAGCGCCAGCACGGGGTGGTCTCCCTTCCCCAGCTGCAGTTTCTCGGCCTGAGCGCGAGGGCGGTGCGACACAGGGTGGCCGCCGGCCGCCTCACCCGCATCCACCGCGGCGTCTATGCCGTGGGCCACGCCCGCCTCACGCTGCGCGGTCACTGGATGGCCGCCGTCCTGGCGTACGGCCCTCGCGCCCGCCTCTCCTACCGCTCCGCGGCCGCCCTTCACGGAGTTCGCCCCGACAATCGCGCCAAGGCGGACGTGACCGTCCCGGGCCGTTCTGCGAAGTCCCGTCCGGGCATCGACGTCCACGCGAGCACCATGTTGCAGCCGGCCGACATCACGACGATCGACGGCATCCCGTGCACCAGCCTGGCCCGCACGCTCCTCGACCTGGCCGAGGTGGTGGACCGCCAAGGCCTCGAGAGGGCAATCAGCCAGGCCGAGGTGCTGGGCATATTCGACCTGCGCGCGGTCGAGGACGTGCTCGCACGCGCGACCGGCCGGCGCGGCGCCGGAGTCCTGAGGGAGGTGCTGGCCAGGTACGAGGGCCCGACGCTCACGGACCGCGAGCTCGAGGCGCGATTTCTCGCGCTCTGCCGGGCGGCAGGCCTGCCAACGCCCGAGGTCAACGTGTGGATCACGCTCGACGACGGGATCGCGTACGAGATCGACTTCCTCTGGCGGGCCGAACGCTTAGCCGTGGCAACCGACGGCTGGCAAAGCCACGGCACACGAAAGGCGTTCGAGAACGACCGCCGCCGCGACCGACGCCTCCGCCTGGCGGGCTGGGACGTGGTGCGCTTCACGTGGCGCGACGTGGAACGCGAGCCAGACGAAGTGACGGCGGTGCTCGCCGCGCTACGGGAAGCGCGGAGCGGAACAGGGCTGCGGAACGCGGCGTAGGACTCGCGCACGCTCCGAGTCCTCCTTCATTGCCCGCCGTTCCCCCCACTGACGCCGCCCGCCCCGAGCCTTCCGAGGCGCTCCGCTAGCGTCCGCTGCCCCATGAGCGTGGATCTCGCAGAGCTCGGCCGGCGCCTTCGGGCGGGCGACCGCTCGGCCGCTCCCGCCGCGCTCAATGCCATCGAGAACCGGGCGGATCGGGAGGGCGCCGCGGCGCTCCTGGCGGAGGTGTCTCCGGCCGAGCTCGGTGGCGAGGCGCCGGCGCACCTGGTCGGGGTGACGGGGCCGCCCGGGGCCGGCAAGTCGACGCTGCTGTCCGCGCTCGTCGCGGAATGGCGCGGCCGGGGGCGGACGGTCGCGGTCCTGGCCGTCGACCCCTCGTCGAAGCGCTCCGGCGGCTCCCTGCTCGGCGACCGTGCCCGGATCGAGCACGATCCGCGCGACGACGGCGTCCTGATCCGCTCCACCGCCGCGGGCGGGCGCCTCGGCGGGCTCGCGATCACCACGCGCGAAGCGGCCGAAGCGCTCGCGGCCGCCTTCGACGTAGTGGTCGTGGAGACGGTCGGCGTCGGCCAGTCGGAGACCGACGTCGAGGAGGTGTGCGACACCGTCGTGGTGGTCGTGCAGCCGGCCTCGGGCGACGTGCTTCAGTTCCTCAAGGCCGGGATCATGGAGGTGCCCGACGTGCTGGTCGTGACGAAGGCCGATCTGGGCGACCCCGCACGTCGCGCCCGGCGCGACCTGGAACAGGCGCTGACCGCCCTCGGGTCGAGCGACGTGCCGGTGATGACGGTCTCCTCGGTGCCGCCGCCCAGCGGGATCCCCGAGCTCGCCGACGCCCTCGAGGCACACCGCCAGCGCATCGACGTCGCCGAACGCCGGCTGCGCGCACGCCGGGCGTCGGCTCTCAGGGAGTTCACGGCCGAGCATGGCGAGGGCGCTCTCCGGGCCCTGGGGGGCAGGCGCGAGGCAGAGCGCCTTCTGGCGGGCGAGGACCCGACGGCCGACGTGGCCACGCTGATCGAGACCTTGAAGGCACGCGCGTGAGCAGGCGAACCAAGCGGCGGGCGGAGCCGCAGGCGGCGGGCGCCGGAAGGGAAGCGGGCGCCGAGCGCACGCCGCGGGCCGACGAGCGTTCCGCGTCCCGGCCGGCCGCGCCGACCTGGGGCCTCGGCATCCAGCTCGCCCTTCTCGTTGTCGTCTTCGCGGTCGTCGTCCTGGTCGCGGAGCTCGCCGGCGCCGCGAACCTCGGCGTGGCCCTCGGCGTCGGCCAGATCGCCTTCGCGATCGCCGTGGTCTACCTGCTCCTTCGGCGCTGACGCCGCTCAGCGCACGAGGAGAACCGGCGGTCGGTTCGAGCCGGCCTCGCCGACCGTCCGGCCGCTGCGCAAATCCACCACGTAAGTACGTCGCGGGCGGAGGTCTCTCACGTACGCATAGGGCCAGGCCACGGCACGCAACCACCCGCGCGCCTCCCCGCGGAAGCGCGTGAAGCGACGTCGCCCGTCGCTCGCGTACGCCACCAGGCCGGTGGGCTTGGCGCCGCCGAGCGACAGCGGGTCCGAGTTCATTCCGAGCAGCAGCCCGCCGGCGAGCGTGAACGACTGAAAGAGCGGATTCAGGGTGGTCGCGGTCCAGTCGGTGGTGCGGATCAGCCGCAGCCCGTACGGATCGGTTCGCGTGACCGGCAGCCCCTTTCGCGCCGCGCGCCTCCAATCGCGGCGCGTGCGGGTCACCTCCCCCGCCACCGCGATCGTGCCCTCTCCCACCCAGCGCGCCGTCCGGTAGGCCCCGTACGCGAGGCCCTTGGCGGCCACCGGCGCCGCTCCTGCTGAGCCCCCGCCGGTGTGCACTTCGTGGTAGGTCACCGCCCCGCTCGCCAGGTCCACCTCCGCCACCATCGGCTCGTTCGCGGCCACCACGTAGGCCCGTCCGGCCGCCTCGTCGACCGCCACGCCGGGGACGATCTGCCGCCCGAGCAGCCGGCGTGGGTTCACCTCGTCGAACCCAGCCGGGATCCGGGGCAGCGGCACGCGCAGCAGGCCGCCGTCGGGATTCGCCAGCACCAGGGTCGCCGTGCCAATCCGCTCGGCAGGCCCCACCAGGACCAGGATTCCGAGCGACGTCACATCGACCGCCCACGGCCGGCCTGAGATTCGACGCGACGCGACGACACGGCCGGCCGGTACCGAGACGGTGACGACGCGCGGCGCGTCGAAGGACCCCGTGAGGCCGATCAGACGATCGGGTCGGGGCCACGCGACCTGGCTCACGTCCCAGCGACCGCCGAGGGAGAGCGTGCCCACGCGGCGCCCGCGCTCGAGGTCGATCAGCACGACCCGCCCGCGCCGGCCGCCCAGCGCTACCGCGCCGCAGCCCGGAGGGGAGTCCCAGCTCCACCCGTACACGCCGGTCGGCAGCGGGATGCGGGGCGCGGGGCGGGCTCGCAGCGTACGACGCCCGATCCGGGCGAGCACCCGCCCGCCGGCGGCTCGTGCGACGCCGAAGAGCGGTCCGCCCTCGCACGGGGTGGCGGACCGCGCGGGAGCGAACGGGGACGCCGCGCCCGCCCCCGCCGCCTGCGGCGCCGCCACCGCTAGCACGATCGAGGTGGCCAGGGCGATCGCGGAGGTGCGCATGAACCGTCCTACGGTCGGCCATGCGAGGGAAGTCCCGGGTTACGGCACGAGGCCGCCGGCGGGTGCCGCACCGGTCGTGCACGGCGGGACGCCGGCCCCGGAGGGCTCGGGAGGCTCCGCGTAGCACCAGCCGGCCGGGCGTGGGAAGGGGGCTGTCGCCCGTGCGGCGGTGCCCTTGCCTCCGGCGAACTTGCGCCGGATCCCGGACACTTCGCGTAGCGGCTCCCTGGCGCGGGGGCGCACCAGCAGCCACTGGTCCGCCTCCGGCAGGCCGAGCACCAGCACGCGGCCGTCGATCGACCAGGTCAGGCCTTCGATCGAGCCGGGCCCGGCGTAGAGGCGGTCCGGTGGGACGGTTGGGTCGAGTCGTCGCCGTGCGAGCCTGAACACGAGCACCTCGCTCGCACGGCGGCCCGTCTCCTCCGCCGCCACGGCCAGGCGCCGTCCGGCGGTGTCGAGCGCCGAGCCCGTCGCTCGCACGCCCGGCGGCAGCGGCTCTCGGCGGAGCAGGCGGCCGCGTCCGTCGTGCACGCGGATCTCACCGGACGAGACCGCCACCAGGCGCCGCCCGTCCGCCGTCCACCACAGCTCGCGCGGAACGGGCCCCGGCGGCGTGGCGCCGATCAACCGCGGCGTGTCCTCCTCCACGATCCTGATCCGCCGGCGCGACGAGAACGCCACCACCTGACCGGGTGTGGGCGCGTTCGGCCGCCACGCCGGGGGCGCGGGGCCGATCCCGCGGGCCAGGCGCTCGGCGCCGCTGTTGTCCCCCACCGCGATCCACAGGTCGCGACCGCTCCGATAGGCGATCCGGAAGCCGTCCGGCGACCAGCGCGGCGCGGACACCTGCCCGGGCGCGGGCCGAGCCCACACCTCGTCGCCGTCGGGCTCGAGGGCCACGAGCTCGCGGCCGCGGGCCGCCGCCACGAAGAGGCCGCCCGGCGACCAGGTGGCATCCCTGAAGTCCCCGAGGCGGCGGCGGGCCCCGTCGTCGTGGACGATCCACGGCCCGGCCGGCGAGACCACCAGCAGTCGGCCGTCGCTGGGCAGCGAGCCGAGCGTGGACGGGGTGGCGTCCGGCGCCGGATCGACCACGTCGCCGATCCAGTCGCCCACCTTCGCCCCCGCCGGGCTGAGCGCGAGCACCGCCGCGAGCGCCGCGGTCACGGCCGCGACCGCGAGGCGCCGCCCGCGCATCGGCCGCCGCACGGCGCCCCGCTCCGCGTGCGCCGCCCGAACGACCGCCCAGGCGCGCCGCTCGGCCTCGGCGGCGTGCGGCGGGCGCGCCTCGTGCAGCTCTTCGCGTAGCCGCCGCTGGAAGGCCTTGCGCCTCACGGCTGCGCCTCCCTGTCGAGCGGCTCGCCGGCGCGATCCGGCTCGAGCTCCACCGCCAAACGGTCGAGCGCGCGCCGGAGCCGCGAGTTCACCGTGCCGCGAGGGATCTCGAGGAGGCCCGCGATCTCCCCGGGCGTGTACTCGAGGAGGTGTCGCAGGACGACGGCGGCGCGCTGGTCGGGGTCGAGCACGGCCAGCGCGGCCACCACCTCGTCGGACCAGCCGTCCGGGCGCTCCTCGGGCGCCTCGCTCTCGACGGGCTCCCAGACTTCGCGCCGGAGGGCTCGCGCCCGCGACCAGTCGATCGCGCGGTTCACGACGATCCGGTGCAGCCACGGGCCGAACGGCCGCCGCCTGTCGAATCGGTCGAGCGCCCGGATCGCGGCGAGGAAAGCCTCCTGCGCGATGTCCTCCGCGGCGGCGGCGTCGTGCACGATCAGGTAGGCGGCCCGATGAGCTCGGCCCCAGTGCACCCGGAAGAGAGCCTCCATGGCCTCGTCGGAGCCCTCCTGGGCCGCCCGCACCCACCCCCGCTCGCGCCGCCGCGACGGCCGCTCGCGGCTCGACGGCCAGGCCCGCGCCGCCACCACGTCGATTGCAGATGTTCGTGCCAGGGCAGACACAATCCTCTCCCCTTCGGCCCATACGGACAACGCGGGCCGAGAGGTCCCGGGCTACGCAGCCGTCTCGTCGCAGACGCGCCGGTAGTGCTCGGTCACGCCCGCCCACCCCTTGCGGTTGCGCTCGCGCCGCTCCGGGCCCTTCGCGCCCAGCCGCTCCCACCCCCGGTGCACGATGCTGACCGCGGTGCCCGCGCCCGCGGCCGCGAACGTCACCTCGACCTCGGTGGCATCGGCGCGGTCGAACCTCAGGTGCCACATGTAGGCGAGCCGGTGCGGCGGCTCCCAGGCCAGCACCTCGCCCCAATCGTGCTCGGCGCCCTCCGGCGTGCGCTCGTAGATGCGCCCGCCCGGGCGCGGCTCGAACGTCACGGTGAGGCCGGGCTCCCCCGACACCGAATGTCCATGGGGCCACCACAGCGACGTGCGCCGCGCCCATACGTCGAATGCTCGTTCGGGCGGGCACGCCACGGTGAACTCGAGCTCGAGCGGATCCATCAGGGACGCTCCAGGTTGTCGGCCGCGATCCGGAAGCGCGCTGCGGCGTCCCCCCACACCTGCTCCAGGTAGGCCCGCACGACCTCGATGCCCTGGTCGTGCAACCGGTACAGCCGGCGCGTGCCCTCCGGCCGGTCGCTCACCAGCCCCGCGTCCTTCAGCAGCCGCAGGTGCCTCGACACCGCGGGGCGGCTGATGGGCAGCGCGTCGGCCAGCTCGCGGACCGAGCGGTCCCGCTCCCGGAGCAGCTCCACGATCGCCCGGCGGTGCGCGTCGCCCAGGGCGTCGAAGGGGTCTCCGGGGAGGGCGCCGAGCGAGATGACGCGATGGTAGCCGAACTGTTACGGTCAACTTTCTGTTACCGAAGGAGGAGTCCGCGATGGAGTACCGCGCCAGCTCGTCGATCGAGGCCGATCCGGACACGATCTGGTCGATCCTGACCGACGCCCGCGCCTACCCCGAATGGGACAACGACGTCGTGAGGATCGAGGGCACGATCGCGCCCGGCGAGCGAATCAAGCTCTACTCAGAGCTCGATCCGAAGCGCGGGCACCCGATCAGGGTCGTCGACTTCGAGCCGGGCCGCGGGATGACCTGGAAGGGCGGGATGCCGCTCGGCCTGTTCAAGGGCATCCGTACCTTCGAGCTGGCGCCCGCGGGCGACGGCGTCACCCGCTTCACGATGGTGGAGCGCTTCAGCGGCCCCCTCGTCCGGCTGATCGGCCCCAGGCTGCCCGACTTCGGCCCCTCGTTCGAGAAGTTCGCGCAAGGGCTGAAGCGGCGGGCCGAGCGCCAGCGGTAGGGACCCGCCGGCGAGGGCCTTCGCTCTGGCACACTGCGTGTCATGGCCGCTCCACCCCCGGAGCGAACCCATCGCTCTTCCGAGACCCGGACCGCCCCGGACCGGAACACCCGGCTCCTGTGGTTCAACGTGTCCTTCTTCGGCACGCTCGCCTGGCTCAGCTCGAGCGCCCGGGTGTCCGACGCCGACGACTGGTGGCATCGCGTGGGCCAGATACCGCTCATGCTCACCGGGCTGGTCCTGTTCTGGATCGCCTGGTGGCACCTGGACAAGGGACGCGACCGCTCGGCGCTCGCGCTCGCGGGACCGGCCACGGTCATCCTCTCGGTCTGGGTGACGAGCGTGCACGGCGCCGCGTTCTGACGAGGGCTCAGCCTGGATCAGCGGCCGGCCGCGAGCGCCGCCTCCGCGTCCGCCAGCTCGTCGAGCGTGGCCACGCTGCGGAGGAGTGCCGGCGGTAGGGCCACTCGCGAGGGATGGAGGGCCTCCACCGTGCTCGTGAGCGGGGCGCCCTCCGGCGCGTTCCTGAGGACGTCGAGCGCGGCGGGGGCGTAGAGGCCCAGCGTGGGCCGCAGGATCCCGGCCCCGGTGGCGACCACGGCCGAACCGGAGCCCGTGGCGCTCAGCAGGGTGCGGCAGGCGTCGGCCGTTACGAACGGCATGTCGGCGGCGCACACGAGCACCGGCCCGCCCGCCGTCTCCAACGCGTGGACGATGCCCGTGAGGGGATGCCTCGGCTCGTCCGGCTCCTCCCAGCGCTCGGTGCCGGGCAGCTCGGGCAGCTGCGTGGAGCGCTTGCACACCACCGCCACCCGGTCGCAGACCCCGGCCAGGGCCTCCAGCGGATAGGACGCCAGCGGACGTCCGCCGAGCAGCGCGGCCGGCTTCGGTCCCCGCCCCAGCCGCTCGTCCGCCCCGCCCGCGAGAAGCGCGCCGATCACGCCGGGCAGGCTACCGACCCGGGCCTAATCCCCCAGCGCCTCCACCCTCCACTCGCCCCGCTCGCGGCGCAGCTCCAGCACGTCGGGCACCGCGGCCTGGCCGGCGGCCCGCGTCGTGATCTCCACTCGGGCCACATCGCCCCGGAACTCGATCGCCTCGATCTGAATGCGCGGGCGGGCGATGCCCTCGGCGGCCGAGCGTGTGAGGCGCTCGCAGTCGCTGCCCCCCGCACGCTCTCTGGCGGCGGCCGTGAAGAGCTCGTCGCAGACTGTCTCGAAGGCTCCTTCCGCCGTGGCCCTCTCGAGCCGCTCGACCAAGCCGGCCACGTCTCGGGCGGGCCCGGCGGCGGGCACGGGCTCCTCGTCTGCACCCAAACACCCGGTGAGAAATGCCGCGACGGCCATAATGAAGACATGGAGGGATCCGCACAGGAGTCCGTGGGCACGCAGTCGAGCTGGCTGCGCTGCTATCGCTGCTGGTCGCAGAACCTCGAGGTGCAGCTTCACTACGAGGGCATCTTGAAGGTCGACGCCGACACCGGCGAGGCCGTCGAGCCGGTGGAGGAGGTGCAGGAGGCCGTGGTGCAGTGCCTCGACTGCCTGCACGATCAGCCCCACCTGGCTCTCACCTTCTACGAGGAGGACGGGCGGCGCATCTCGCGCATCGAGCCGGTCGAGGACCGCTGGGAGCGGATGGTGACCGGCACGCCGTGGGTGGCGTCGTGCACGGTGACGGTCGACGGCGAGCAGGTCGAGTCGTGCTCGGGCCCAGAGGCCGCCGAGTCGCTCGCCTTCGCCGCCTTCGGGGACCACGGGACGCGCGAGTTCTTCACCCATGTGAGGTTCCACAAGCACGACGAGGACCGCGTCGTGATCCACATGCTGGTCGAGCTCTACGCGCGCTCCTCCGACGAGGCGACCGAGGTGATGGAGGAGGCGGCGCGCGGCAACCTCACGATCACCTCGCTGGCCGAGGAGTCACGGCCGCCCGCGTCGAGCGGCGACGAGGCGCACTAACCCGGCGCGCCGAGCCTCACCACCCCGCGTTCCGCGAGGTCCGCGATCCGGGCCCGGTCGTGGCCCAGCTCGTGGAGCACGTCGGCCGTGTGCTCGCCGAGAAGCGGCGGCGCCGTGGCGCCCTCGCGCTCCGTCGCGCCCCAGATCGGCGAGGCGACCAGCTCGAGCGGACCCGCGCTCGGGTGCTCGACTCCGAGCGTGGCCGGCAGCCCGGCCTCGGCCGCGGCCGCCAGCGCCTCGGGCACGGTGCGGACCTTGCCGACCGGAACCCCCGCCGCGTCGAGGCCCTCGACCCACTCCTCGGCGGTGCGCTCCCGCAGGCGCTCCTCCAGCAGCGGGATCAGCGTGCGCCGGTTCTCCACGCGCCCGGCGTTCGTCGCGAAGCGCTCGTCCTCCGCCAGCTGCTCCAGGCCGAGCGTGCGGCACATCGCCCGGAACAGACCGTCGTTCGCCGCCGCCACGGCGATCCTGCCCGAGGCCGTCTCGAAGTCCTGGTACGGGACGATGTTCGGGTGGGCGTTGCCGTGCCTCTCGGGCTCGCGGGCCGTTACCAGCGCGTTCTGCGCCACGTTGACGAGCCCCGCCAGGCCGCTGTCGAGCAGGGGCACCTCGATGCGCGCCCCCTCGCCGCCGTGTAGGCCGGCGAGGATCGCGGCGGCGGCGTGCAGGCCCGCGAGGACATCAACCAGCGCCACACCGACCTTGTACGGCGGCCCGTTCTCGGGGCCGGTGATCGACATCAGCCCGCTCTCGGCTTGCGCGACGAAGTCGTACCCCGGGCGCCCGGGCGGCTCGCGCCGCGAGCCGAAGCCGGTGATCGAGCAGTACACCACCCGGGGATTGCGCTCTCGCACCTGCTCGTAGCCCACACCGAGCCGCTCGGCCCCGCCGACCTTGAAGTTCTCGATCACCGCCTGGGCGCCGGCGCACAGCTCGAGCGCGAGCGCGCGCCCCTCCTCCTGCGAGAGGTCTATCGCGCAGGACCGCTTGCCGCGGTTGACCGAGAGGTAGTAGGCCGCCTCGCCGCCGGCGAATGGCGGCCCCCAGGTGCGCGTCTCGTCGCCCCCCTGCGGGCGCTCGATCTTGATCACGTCGGCGCCGAGATCCGCGAGGACCATCGTGCAGTAGGGCCCCGCCAGGACCCGCGAGAGGTCGACCACGCGGACTCCGCGGAGAGGCTGCGAGGATGGGGCCGGTGAGCTCATCGCGGACGCGCATCCTGACAGGCGCGCAGCTGGCGGTCGCGGCGCTCGAGCGGGCCGGCGTGGACGTGGCCTTCGGCCTCCCCGGTGTGCACAACCTCGCGCTGTGGCGAGCGCTCGGCGAGTCGCCGATCCGGCTCATCGGCGTGCGCCACGAGCAGACCGCGGCCTACGCGGCGGACGGCTACGCGCGGACGACCGGGAGGATCGGCGTGGCCCTCACCACCACCGGGCCGGGCGCCGCCAACACGCTCGCCGCGGTGGGAGAGGCCTGGGCCTCGCGGCAGCCGGTCCTCGTGATCGCCACCGACATCCCCGCGCGCCTGCGCCGCCCCGGCGTGTGGCGCGGCGTGCTCCACGAGGGGACCGACCAGGCGGCGATGTTCGCGCCGGTGGTGAAGCGCAAGCTGCGGGTGTCGGGGGCGGCGCACGTCGGGCGCGCGGTCGGGGAGGCCGTGACCGAGGCGTTGACCCCGCCGCAGCGCCCGGTCTACCTCGAGATCCCCACGGATCTACTGTCGGCCGAGGGGGAAGGGGCGGAGGCGGCGGGCGAGGCGGCGCCGATCCCGGGACCGCTCCGGCCCGACCACGAGCACCTCGGGAGAGCCGTGGACGTGCTGGAGCGCTCGCGGCGTCCGCTGATCTGGGCCGGCGGAGGCGCGCTGCAGGCCGGCGCGGGCGAGTCCGTGGCGGCCGTGGCCGAGCGGCTCGTGGCGCCCGTGATCCTCACCTACTCCGCGCGCGGCCTGCTGCCACCGGGCCATCCATGCCTCGTCGAGGCCCCGCCGCACGTCGCCGAGGTGGGAGCGCTCTGGGACGAGGCCGACGTCGTGCTCGCCGTCGGCACCGACTTCGACGGGATGATGACCCAGGGCTGGAAGCAGCCGCAGCCGCCACACCTGATCTCGGTGAACGTCGATCCCGCCGACGCCGCCAAGAACTACCTGCCCGACGTGCTGCTCGAGGCCGATGCCGCGGAGGGGGCCGGCGCCCTGGCCGAGCGCCTCGAGCCGCGCGGCGGCCTCGACGCGCTCGCCCGCCGGCTTCGCGACCTGAACCGGGGCGTGCGCGCCGCGCTTCGCGAGAGCGACACCGAGGCGATCGAGTTCCTCGACACGATCGAGCGCGCTGTGCCGGACGACGCCGCGCTGGTGTGCGACATGTGCATCCCCGGTTACTGGCTGGGCGGCTTCCATCGCACTCCCGGGCCGCGCAGGCTCTCGTATCCGCTCGGCTGGGGCACGCTCGGCTGCGCGTTCCCGCAGGGGCTCGGCGCCGCGCTCGGCGGGACGGGGCCGGTGGTGAGCGTCTCCGGAGACGGCGGCTTCCTCTACGCCTGCGGCGAGCTGGCCACCGCCGCCCAGGAGCGGATCCCTCTGACGGCCGTGATCGTGGACGACGGCGGCTACGGCATGCTGCGCTTCGACCAGGAGCTGAAGGGCGACCCGCGCGAGGGCGTGGACCTGCACACGCCCGACTTCGTGGCCCTGGCCCACTCGTTCGGAGTCCGCGCCGACGCCGTGAGCGGCCTCGGCGAGCGGTTCGAGGGGATGCTCGGCCACCACCTGCGGCTGGACGAGCCCACGGTGCTCGTGGCAGAGGCCGCGCTGGCGCCGCCCCCAAACGTCTCGCCGCGCTGGTATCGGCGATGAGCCGGCCGCCTGCCCGGAGTGGCGGGCGAGTGCGGCGGCTGGCGCCGCAGGCGATCGAGCGCCGCTTCGGAGGCAGGGACGAGCTGCTCGAGCAGGCCGCCGAGGCGTCGCGGGCCGGGCTGCGCACGCGCCGGGAGCGGATCGTGGCCGGGGCCCGACCCATCCTCCACTCCGCGGTCGCGGCGTCGCTCGCGTGGCTCGTGGCCACGGAGGTGGTCGGTCACGAGCAGCCGTTCTTCGCGCCGATCTCCGCGGTGATCACGCTCGGGCTGACGGTGGGCCAGCGCCGCCGGCGGGCGATCGAGCTGGCCATCGGCGTGTCGGTGGGAATCGCCATCGCGGACGCCCTGGTGGCAGCGATCGGCACCGGCACCTGGCAGATCGGCGTCGTCGTGGCGCTGGCGATGGTGGCTGCCGCGCTGGTCGGCGGCGGCTCGCTGCTGGCGTCGCAGGCCGGCGCCTCGGCCGTGCTGGTGGCGACGCTTCAGCCGCCCGAGGGGGGCTTCGACTTCGACCGGTCGCTCGACGCCCTTGTCGGCGGAGGCGTGGCCCTCCTGGTGAGCTCGCTGCTCCTCCCCGTACACCCGATGCGACTCGTCCGGGAGAGCGCCGACCCGCTGCTGGACCGGCTGGTGGAGGCGCTCGGCCAGATCGCCACGGCGCTGACCACCCGCCGACCGGACGCCGCGGACGCCGCCCTGTTGGCCGTCGCGCGGGTCGACGGGGCGCACGAGCACCTCCTCGAGACGCTGGAGGCGGCCGGCGAGGCCGCCCGCCTCTCGCCGCAGCGGCGCGGGTCGCTCGGGGGCGTCGACCGCGTCTCGGTGGCGGCCGGCGAGCTCGGGCGCGCCATCGAGAACGTGCGCGCCCTGGCGCGCGGCGCCGTACGCGCCACGAACCTGGACGACGCGATCCCGCGGGAGGCGGTGGAGGCCGTACAGGAGCTGGCCCGCTCCGCCGAGGCGATGAGGGAGTATCTCGACGACGGCGGTCCCGAGCCCGCACGCGCTGCAGCGGTGCGCGCGGCCGCGCTCGCGAACCTCGTGCTCGAGGCGACCGGCAACCTCTCGGCGGTGCACATCGTGGGCCAGATCCGGCTGATCGCGGTGGACCTCCTGCGGGCGACCGGCCTCGAGCGCGGAAAGGCCCAGGAGGCGGTGCGCACCGCCACCGTGGAAGACGAGGACGTCTAAGCGAGGTCGATCGCCGTGGCCCCCCGCACGTGCACCACGCGCGTGTGGCCCAGGCGCCGCACGCGGTGGCCGGGGTGAGGGAGGGTGTGGGCGTGAAGCAGCCAGGCTGGGCGGTGCTGCTCGACCCACGCGCGCAGCGCCGGCGACCCGCGGTGGGCGGGATCGTCCGGCTCGTCGTTCACGCCCGCGGGCGGGCTGTGGGTGAGCAGGACGTCCGCGGCGGGCAGCTCGGCGACGAGCTTCTCGGCCTCCTCCTCGGTCCATTCGTTGGGGCCGTCGCGGCTGTAGCGCGGCGAACCGCCGAAGCCGGAGAAGCTGATCCCGCCCACCTCCACGCGCCGGAGCTGCACCTCCTCGGCGCCGACCGCACCGAGTGCGCCCTTTGCGTCATGGTTTCCCAGCACGCCCAGCTTCGGCAGGTCAACGGCCGCGAGGCCCTCGGTCCAAGCGGGCTCGAGGTCGCCGAGCAGCACGATGAGCTCCGGCCGGTTGGCCGCGACCAGCTCGGCGATCGGCCCATGCGGCGGCTCGTCCGCTAACGCGAGGATGCGCATCGGGCATGAAGCTAGAGGGCTGATGTGGGTTCCGCGATCGTCATAGGGCTGAGCGGCGAACCCACATCAAGCCTCTGGATGCTTGCTGTGCGCGGCGCTGATGGGTAGGTGTGGGGTTGGCCTACGCGGTCGGGCCAACGGCTGGGCTGGGGAAGAGTGTCAAGCGGAGCTGCGATGGGCCCTCCGAAGAGAATTCGCCGAACAGTTCTTCAGCCGAATTTCCTGCGGGTAGCGGCGGGCCCGGCGAGACCAGTGGCGTCACTGTCCTGACTTTTGGCCCGCCTGGGGCCAAAAGTCAGGACGGTACGGACCTTCCCGGGCGCGGCGGTCGAACGATCTTCGGTCCCGCCCCGGCGCGCGACCGCGGCGACCCAGGGCTTGACCCCAACGCCGGGGCCGCCTTCATTGCCGTCGTTGGACGCCCGCGCCGACCCTGCAACAACGAACGCCGAACCCACATCAGGCCGCTAGTAGTTGTCAGCATTCGAAGCGGTGGCACGTTTCCTGACCAACCTGCGCGAGCGGGCGCGTCCCTCGATCGGCATCGCTCTGGCCGGCTTCGGCGTGCTGCTCGCGATCCTGCTCGCCACGAGCGGGGCCGATGAATCGGACCCGCCGCCGCGGGCAGGACGAGGAGGGCCCGAGTCCGTTCGGGCCTGCGAGCGGGTGACGGAGACGGTGACGGTGCGCCGCGGCGCCCGCGCGGAGGCGGAGCACACCGCCGAGAGGCAGCTCACGGCAAGGGAGACCGCGAGCGCGGAAAGGGAGCTGGCGGGGCAGACGGTGACCTCGACCGCCACCGCGACCGTTCGAGGCAGCGCGCAGGCGACGGCCACCGCCGAGGTGAGCGCGGTGGGCTCGGCGCGGGCCACGGCGTCGGCCCGCGCCTGCGCGCGCGACGGGACCGAGCCCGAGGCGGTGAGCCGCGCCCGCCGCGCCGCGAGCACGCGGGCTCGGCGGGCGGCCGCGCGCGAGGCGGCGCCGCGGGCCGCGGCGGCCGCTCGGCGCAACGCACGCACCCGCGCGCGGGAGCGTGCCCGCAGCCTGGCCGAGCGCAGGGTGGCCGAGACGGCGTCAGAGCAGCAGGCGAAGCTGTCGGCCCGGGCCCGAAGCCAGGCCGAGGCCGCCGCGACCGCACGCGCTCAGTCCCAGCCCAGCCTGTAGCCGGCGTCGCCGGTCAGCTCGGCCACGTCCATCTGGGCCTTCTGCAGCTTGCCCGCGTAGTCCCAGTTCAGCGACTGCCAGCGGGTGAACTGGTCGAGCACCCAGATCCCGGACTGCCGGCTGCCGTTGCCGGACTTCCCGTTGCCGCCGAACGGCAGGTGGGCCTCGGCGCCGGAGGTCGAGTTGTTCACCGACACCATGCCCGCGCTCACGCCCTCGCGGAAGCGGAAAGCCCACCGGGGGTCGTTCGTGTAGATGGCCGACGAGAGCCCGTAGCCGTGCCCGTTGGCGAGCGCAAGCGCCTCGTCGAAGTCGCCGAAGCTCGCCACACCCACGATCGGGCCGAAGGTCTCGGTGCGGTAGATCTCGTCCTCCGCGGTGACCCCGTCGACGATCGTCGGGTGGCTGAAGATGCCCGCGTCCGGGTCGCCGACGAAGCCCTCGCGCGGATTGTCGCTCGTGATCCGTCCCGTGCCGGTCGAGCCGGAGACCGAGTGATGGTCGCGGATCAGCTCGAGCCAGCCGAGGAAGCGCTCCTGGAAGCGCTCGTGGATCATCGGGCCGTACAGCACCTCCTCGAACGGGTCGCCGACCGCCGCCCGCTCGACGAGGCCGGTGAAGCGGCGCATGAACTCGTCGTGCACGGACTCCTCCACGATCACCGTGCCGAGCGAGGTGCAGCGCTGGCCGGCGGTGCCGAAGCCGCTGAACAGGGCGCCCTCGGCGGCCAGGTCGAGGTCGGCGTCCGGCATCACGACGAGCGGGTTCTTCCCGCCCAGCTCGAGGCAGGGCGACTGCACGTGGCGCCCGCACAGCTCGCCGATCCGCGAGCCCACCGCTGACGACCCGGTGAAGCCGACCTTGTCGACGAGCCCCTCGTCGAGTGCGCGCTCGAGCCCCTCGAAGGCCGCCGGCCCGTCGCACTGCACGAGGTTGAGCACGCCGTCCGGCAGGCCCCCGTTGAGGAACAGCTGCGTCATCGCCTCGCCCAGCGCGGGCGCGTACTCCGCGGGCTTCCAGACCACGGCGTTGCCGCACAGGAGCGCCGGCACCAGGTACCAGGACGGCACGGCGACCGGGAAGTTCCCGGCGGTGATGATCGCGGCCACGCCAACCGGGTTGCGGAAGGTGAAGAGCTGCTTGTCGGGCAGCTCGCTCGGGACCGTCTGGCCGTACAGGCGGCGGCCCTCCGAGACGAAGAAGTCGCAGGTGTCCACGATCTCCTGCACCTCGCCGAGCGACTCCGGGTACGGCTTGCCGATCTCACGCGTCAGGAGACGGGCGAGGGCCTCCTTGTTGTCCTCGACGAGGCGCCCGATCCGCCCGATCGTCTTGCCGCGCACCGGCGCGGGGACCGCGGCCCAGGCGCGCTGCGCCTCGCGCGCGGCGCGGCAGGCGTCCACGAAGGTGCCCGCGTCCCCGAGCCACGCCTCGCAGACCAGCTCGTCGAGGTTCGCGGGGTTGCGCGACTCGATGCGCCGCCCGTCGTCGCGCGCCTGTCCGGCGATTATCGATCCGACCGTCCTCGTCTCGGTGATGCTCATGCGCGAAGCGTACTCCGGGGGTGCAGGCGCTAACCGGACTCGCCGAGCCGCTGCTCCAGCACCTCGAGCTGCCGGCGCAGCTCCTCCGGCAGCGCGTCGCCGAAGCCGGCGTAGTGCTGCTGGATCTGCGGGAGCTGCACGCGCCACTCCTCCGGGTCGACCTTCAGCAGCTCCTCCATCCGGGACGGGGACATGTCGAGACCCTGAGTCTCGATCGCGCCCGGCGCAGGCACCAGCCCGATCGGAGTCTCGACGGCGTCGGCCTCGCCGTCGCAGCGGCGGAAGATCCAGGCCAGCACGCGGCTGTTGTCCCCGAAGCCCGGCCAGATGAAGTTCCCGTCGTCGTCCTTGCGGAACCAGTTGATCATGAAGATCTTGGGCAGCCGCGCCCCCTCGCGCCGGCCCGTCTCGAGCCAGTGGCCGAAGTAGTCGGCCATGTGGTAGCCGCAGAACGGCAGCATCGCGAACGGGTCGAAGCGAAGCTCGCCCACCCTGCCGGCCGCTGCCGCCGTCTTCTCGGAGCCCATGATCGAGCCCATGAACACGCCGTGCTCCCAGTCGTAGGCCTCGGTCACGAGCGGCACGACGGTGCCCCGCCGGCCGCCGAAGAGGAAGGCGTCCATCGTCACGCCCTCGGGGTCCTCCCAGTTCGGGGCCATCGAGGGGCACTGCGAAGCGTGCACCGTGAAGCGGGCGTTCGGATGGGCGGCGGGTTGCTCTGAATCCGGGGTCCAGTCGTTTCCGTGCCAGTCGATCGCGTGCTCGGGCGGCTCGTCGGTCAGCCCCTCCCACCAGACGTCTCCGTCGTCGGTCCTGGCGCAGTTGGTGAAGATCGAGTTCGAGCCCACCATCGCCACGGCGTTCGGATTCGTCGTCTCACCGGTGCCGGGCGCCACGCCGAAGAACCCCGACTCCGGATTGATCGCGTGCAGGCGGCCGTCCTCGCCCCATTTCATCCACGCGATGTCGTCGCCGATCGTCTCGACCGTCCAGCCTTCCAGCGTCGGGATCAGCATCGCCAGGTTGGTCTTGCCGCACGCCGACGGGAAAGCGCCGGCCACGTGCTTCACCGCCCCCTCGGGCGAGGTGAGCTTCAGGATCAGCATGTGCTCGGCGAGCCAGCCCTCGTCGCGTGCCATGACGGACGCGATCCGCAGCGCGAAGCACTTCTTGCCGAGTAGGGCGTTGCCGCCGTAGCCGGACCCATAGGACCAGATCTCGCGCGACTCCGGGAAGTGGACGATGTACTTGTTGTCCGCGTCGCAGGGCCATGGCACGTCGTCCTCGCCCTCCTCGAGCGGGGCCCCGACCGAGTGCAGGCAGGGGACGAACTCGCCGTCCTCGCCGAGCACGTCGAGCGCACCCTTCCCCATGCGGGTCATGATCCGCATCGACACGGCCACATACGCCGAGTCGGTGAGCTGCACTCCCACATGCGCGATCGGCGAGCCGAGCGGGCCCATCGAGAACGGCACCACGTACATGGTCCGCCCCCGCATCGACCCCCGGAACAGCCCGGTGAGAGTGTCGCGCATCTCTCCCGGCGCGCGCCAGTTGTTCGTCGGCCCGGCGTCCTCCTCGCGCTCGGAGCAGATGAAGGTGCGGTCCTCGACCCGCGCCACGTCGCCCGGATCCGACCGAGCGAGGTATGAGTTCGGGCGCTTGGCGTCAGAGAGCCTCTCGAAGGTGCCGGCCTCCACGAGAGCCGCGCACAGGCTGTCGTATTCCTCCGCGGAGCCGTCGCACCAGTGGATCGAGTCGGGCTGGGTGAGTTCTGCCACGTCGCCCACCCACGCGAGGAGCTTCTCGTGGGTGGTGGGGGGGCTGGTTGCTTGGGTCACGGCGGGTAGCGTATTACCCGGCTCCTAAACTGCGACGCATGCGGGCCGTGCTGCGCTTCGTGGCGTCCGTGATGATGGTCAGCGGGGCGCTCCTGATCGCGGACGCCGGCATAACGCTTGTTTGGCAAGAGCCTGTTTCCGCCCTCGTCGCCGACCGCCAGCAGGCCGCGCTGAAGGACGCCCTCTTCGACCCGCCCGAACGAGTGCTCCGCCGCGAGCCGCTCAAGGGCGACGCCATCGCGCGCATGGAGATCCCGGCCATAGGCGTGTCCGAGTACGTCGTGGAGGGCACCGAGACCGGCGACCTGCGCAAGGGGCCGGGCCACTACCCCGACACGCCGCTGCCCGGGGAGCCGGGCACGGCCGCCATCGCGGGGCACCGCACCACCTACGGAGCGCCGTTTCGCGACATCGACGACGTGAAGCCCGGCCAGGTGATACGCGTGGACATGCCCGACGGCACGTTCGTCTACCGGGTCGAGGAGGTCCGGATCGTGGACGACTCGGACCTTTCGGTGCTGGAGCCGGTGGGCCATCGCAGGTTGATGCTGAGCGCATGCCACCCGCTCTACAGCGCCGCCGAGCGGGTGATCGTCTTCGCGCGGCAGGTGCGGCGGGAGCGCTCCAGGGTCAGGCCGTCGTGAGCCCGGGCCGCGCGCTCCCCTCGATCGAGGATTTGTCGCGGGACTCGAGGAACAGGATCAGGCCGATGACCAGCGCCAGCGACACCGCGAGCACAGCGAGCCAGTAGAGGACCTTGAGCAGCATGGCCGGCGGAGGCGGGCGTGCGGCCCTAGGTGCGGCGGGGCACCAGCACCGCCCGCTTGAACTCGGCGACCAGGGTCCCGTCCTGCTTGTGAACCCGCGTGTGCACCCGGACCACGCCCCGGTCGGGCTTCGTCTGGGAGGGCTTCACGTCGAGCACCTCGCTCTCAGCGAACAGGGTGTCCCCATGGAAGACCGGCGCCGGGTGGGAGAGCTCCTCGGTGGCGAGGTTGGCGATCGCCTTGCCCGACACGTCCGCCACGGACATCCCGAGCGCCAGCGAGTAGACGAGCGGGCCGACCACCACATTGCGCCCCTGCTGCGACTCGGCCGCGTAGACGTCGTTGATGTGCAGCGGGTGGTGGTTCATCGTGATGAGGCAGAACAGATGGTCGTCCGCCTCGGTGACCGTCTTCGCGGGCCAGTGCTTGTAGACGGCCCCCACGTCGAAGTCCTCCAGGTAGCGCCCATAGGCCCGGGCGCCAGAGGCTTCTCGCCCTGATTGGCTCGTATCGAACCCTTCGCTCATGGGGCGCGGAAATGTACCGATGACTAGTGTTCTGCGCCCCATGCGCAGCCCCAGAGACTTCCTGAAGCCGCTCGCCGTCGGGGCGCCCGAGCCCGTGCGCGAGATCCCCTTCAAGCCCTCGCGCATGATTCATTTCCTCGACTTCTCGAACGAGAAGATGGCCGCCAAGGCGCCCGACATCGCGCGCCAGACGGACATCCTTCTCGGCAACCTCGAGGACGCGGTCCCCGTGGACCGCAAGGAGGCAGCGCGGGAAGGGCTGATCCGGGTGGCGCGTGAGGCGGACCTCGGCGAGACGTCCCTGTGGACCCGGGTCAACAGCCTGGAGAGCCCCTGGGTGCTGGAGGACATCACCCGGCTGGTCACCGAGATCGGCGACAGGCTCGAGGTCATGATGGTGCCCAAGGTCGAGGGGGCCTGGGACATCCACTACGTGGACCGCCTGCTCGCCCAGCTCGAGGCCGGGGCGGAGCTCGAGCGGCCCATCCTCGTGCACGCGATCCTCGAAACCTCGCAGGGGGTGGTGAACGTGGAGGAGATCGCCACGGCCAGCCCTCGCATGCAGGGCATGAGCTTCGGGCCCGCCGACCTGGCCGCCTCGCGGCGCATGAAGACGACCCGCGTGGGGGGCGGACACCCCGGCTACCGGGTGATCGCGGACCCCGACCCGTCGGACGCCGACGCGCCGCGAGCCAGCGCCCAGCAGGACCCGTGGCACTACTCGATCGCGCGCATGGTCGACGCGTGCACGAGCGCCGGGATCCTCCCCTTCTACGGACCATACGGCGACATCCGGGACACGGCCGGGTGTGAGACCCAGTTCCGAGCGGCGTTCCTGCTCGGATGCGTGGGTGCATGGTCCCTCCATCCGGCGCAGATCGAGATCGCCAAGCGGGTCTTCTCGCCCGACCCGGACGAGGTGGCCTTCGCGAGGAAGGTGATCGAGGCGATCCCGGACGGCCGGGGTGTCCACATGATCGACGGGAAGATGCAGGACGACGCCACCTGGAAGCAGTGCAGGGTGATGGTCGACCTGGCCGAGCAGCTCGCGGCGCGCGATCCGGAGCTGGCCGAGGCGTACGGGTTCACGCCCAGCGCCGCATGAGGTTCTTCGAGTACGAGGCCCGCGAGATCGTCAGGAGGGCGGGGATCCCCGTCACCGACTTCGGCTTTGCCACCACGCCCGGGGAGGCCCGTGAGATCGCGGAGCGCATCGGCGGCCCGACCGTGGTCAAGTCGCAGGTGCTGACCGGCGGCCGCATGAAGGCCGGCGGGGTTCTGTTCGCCGGCACGCCCGAGGAGGCGGCCGGGCACGCCGAGGTGATTCTCGGGCTCGAGATCGGCGGGCACATGCCGCGCGGCGTGCTGGTGGACCCGCGCGCCGAGGTCAAGCAGGAGTACTACGCAGGCGTGGTCTGGGACGGCCTGCGAAAGCGCCCGGTGATGATCTTCTCACCGGTCGGGGGCATCGACATCGAGCAGGTGGCCGAGGAGCAGCCGGACAAGGTGGGGCGCCGCCATTTCTCGACGATCCAGCCCTTCAGCGACTTCATGGCCAAGGAGACCATCGCCTCCACGGGCGTGACCGGCCGGGCGCTCACCCGCATCACGCCGATCCTGTCCCGGCTCGCCCGCCTGTTCCTGGAGCGCGACATGACGCTCGCCGAGATCAACCCGCTCGGCGAGCTCGAGGACGGCTCGTTCGTCGCGCTCGACGCCCACATGGACATGGAGAACGAGGCGCGGCCGCGCCAGAGGAAGCTGCTCGACGAGCTCGGCGTGGGCGACGAGGAGACGCGCCAGGCCCGCGAGCCCACCCCGTTCGAGCTCGCCGGGGAAGAGGTCGACGGGATGGACCATCGAGGGGTGGCGGGCAACGTCACCGAGTTCGACGGTGACCTCGGCCTCGTGATCGGCGCCGGCGGCGGCTCGCTCACGCTGTTCGACGCGGTGCGCGCCCACGGCGGGCGGCCGGCCAACTACTGCGAGATCGGCGGGAACCCCTCGGTGCGCAAGGCCTGCGGCCTGGCCAAGCTCGTGCTCGAGAAGCCGGGGGTGGACAAGATCGCGGTGATGATGTCGATCGTGTCCAACACGCGGGTGGACATCGTCGCCCGCGGCGTGATCAAGGCGTGCCTCGAGCTGGGCCACGACCCCGCCGAGAAGATCGCGATATTCCGCATCCCCGGGGCGTGGGAGGACCAGGGCTTCAAGATCCTCGAGAAGTACGGCGTGGAGTACTGCGACCGCTCGGTCTCGATGCACGAGGCGGCCCGGCGAGCGGTGGAGAAGATCCAAGGAGGGGGCGGCGCCGGCCCGGACCCCGCCTCCATGCGCCACACGACAGCCGAAATCGGCGGGGAGCGCGAGGTCTGATGTCGATCCTCATCGACGCGGACACCACCTTCATCGTCCAGGGCATCACCGGCCGGGAGGCCGTCAACCTCACCCGCGAGTGCCTCGACTACGGCACGGGCGCCAAGATCGTGGGCGGCGTCACTCCTGGGCGCCTGGGCCGCGACGTGCACGGCGTGCCCGTGTTCGACACGGTGCAGCAGGCCGTGGAGCACCACGGCGCCCCGATCCAGGGCTCGGTCGTGACCGTGCCGCCCGCGTTCACCAAGGACGCCGTGTTCGAGGCCATCGAGAACGGCGTCGAGCTGGTGGTGATCGTGACCGAGCGCATCCCCCGCGGCGACGTGGCCCAGATGGTCGAGCTGGCCGGCCTGCGCGGCGCGCGGATCATAGGCCCGAACTGCCTGGGGATCATCGTCCCCGACGTGATCAAGATGGGCGGGATCGGCGGTCCGGCGAAGGATGCGGCGAAGGCCTATGCGCCCGGGCCGGTCGGCGTGATCTCGCGCTCCGGCGGCATGACGACCGAGATGTCGTCCACGCTGACCGCCGCCGGCCTGGGGCAGTCCACCGCGGTCTCGATCGGCGGCGACGCCATCATCGGCTCGAGCTATGCGGAGCTCATGCCGCTGTTCGAGGCCGACGAGCAGACCGAGGCGATCGTGATCTACACGGAACCGGGCGGCCGCATGGAGGCCGAGCTGGCCGGCTGGGTGCGCGAGCACGACTCGCGGCTGCCGATCGTGGCGTTCATGGCCGGCCGGTTCATGGACGAGATGCCGGGGATGAGCTTCGGCCACGCCGGCACGATCGTGGAGGGCAAGGAGGACACGGCCACCGAGAAGATCGCCCGGCTCCAGTCGGCCGGGATCGAGGTGGCCGAGGAGATCTCGCAGATTCCGGACCTGGTCAAGCGGCGGCTGCAGGTAGCGGCGTGACCGAGCTGCACGGGATCTTCATCCGGGTCGACGTGGACGAGTCCGTGCGCGGCGACGCCGAACTGGCGAGGAAGCTCGAAGAGGCGTGCCCAGTGGACATCTTCGCCGCCGACGGCGGCCGCGTGGCGATCGTGGACGAGAACCTAGACGAGTGCGTGCTGTGCGAGCTGTGCCTGGACGTCGCCCCGCCCGGCGCGGTGCGGGTCGTGAAGCTCTATGACGGCGACGCCGCGCTGGAGCGGACCGCCTGACCAACCCGCTGATCACGCCGGAGCTCTTCCGCGAGAAGATCGCGGGCAGCTTCCCGGGAGACCTCGGGATCGAGCTGGTCCGGATCGAGGACCGCGAGGTGGAGGGCCGCCTCGAGGTGGACTCGCGTCACCTCCACCCCGGCGGGTACGTCCACGGCGGCGTCTGGGTGGCCTTCGCCGACACGGTGGCGGCCTGGGGAACGATGCGCAACCTCCCCCAATCCCACGAGTTCACCACCTCTGAGCTGAAGGCGAACGTGTTCGCCGCGGGCCGGCCCGGCGATGTCCTGACGGCGGTGGGGCGGGCGCTTCACATCGGCCGCCGCACCCAGGTCTGGGAGGTGCGGATCGCCAAGGGCGAGACGAGCGCCGCATTCTTCACCTGCACGCAGATGCTGCTGACGCCGCTTCCGAGCGCCGGCTGAGGCGGCGCGCATGTCGCCCGGCGCCCGCCGAGCGATCGCGAACGGCCCCCCCACCATACGAGTGTGGGCTGTCTAAGTCACGCATATGGCGCCTTTGACAGCCCGCACTCCGCGGACTCGCGGATTGCGCGGCTAGGGCTCCGGCCGAGGCAGGCCGCCCCTGATTGCCGACGTTGACCCGGGCGAGCCCATCGAGGAGCGAGAGGGTGGCGTGTCTAGGCCCGGGCGAGCTGGCGCTGGATCACGTTGCCGAGCAGCTTCGTGACGGCCGCGTCGCCGCTCACCCGCACGTGGCCGCGCTCGTAGGCCTCGACCCAGTGCCGCAGCCGCCCGTCGGTCGCCAGCTCGTTGAAGTGCGAGCGGGCGACCGAGACGTCGATCCGCGCGTCGCCGGCCGGGTCGCGCGAGATCTGCGGGCCGGGCACTTCGACACGCCAGATCGGCACGTCCGGGCCGCGGGCCCGCAGCTCGAGCCTGATCACCAGCTTGAGCTGCTTCAAGGCGGGAACCTCGTCCTGGAGGTGCTCCACCGCCTGGCGGATCAGCGACCGTGTGTCGCCGCTCGCCATCAGGTGCGGTGTCGCTCGAGCAGTTTCTTGCCGATCACCATTCGCTGGATCTCGGACGTACCCTCGCCGATCAGGAGCAGCGGCGCGTCCCGGTAGAGGCGCTCGATCTCGTACTCCTTCGAGTAGCCGTAGCCACCGTGGATGCGGAATGCCTCCTCCACGACCTCCTTGCCGGTCTCGGAGGCGAACAGCTTTGCCATACCGGCCTCGAGGTCCGAGCGCTGGCCGGCGTCCTTGAGGCGCGCGGCCTTGAGCGTCAGCAGGCGGGCGGCCTCGATCTTGGTGGCCATGTCGGCGAGCTTGAACTGGATCGCCTGGTGGTTCGCGATCGCCTTGCCGAAGGTTTTGCGCTCCTGCGAGTAGCGCAGCGCCAGCTCGAGCGCGCGCTGGGCGATTCCCACTCCGCGCGCGGCGACGTTCACCCGGCCCACCTCGAGCGCGTCCATCATCTGACCGAAGCCCTTCCCGAGCCCGTTCTCCTCGCCGCCCAGGATGCGCTCGGGCGAACAGCGGTAGCCGTCGTAGACCAGCTCGGTCGACTCGACGCCCTTGTAGCCCATCTTCTTGATCTTGGGCGGAATCGTCAGGCCGTCGTTCCGCTCGGCCCCCGGCTCCTTCTCCGTGATGAAGCAGGTCATGCCCTTGTACGGCGGATCGGCCTTGGGATCGCTCTTGACGAGCACGAACACGACACCCGACATGAGCCCGTTCGTGACCCACATCTTCTGGCCGTTCAGCTCCCAGTCGCCGTCGTCCAGCTTCTTGGCGGTGGACTTGATGCCCTGCACGTCCGAGCCGCACTCGGGCTCTGAGAGCGAGAAGGCGGCCCGTAGCTCACCGGTCGCCATGCGCGGCAGGAACTCCTGCTTCTGCTCCTCGGTACCGAACTTCATCAGCAGGTAGGAGCCGATGAAGTGGGTGTTGACGATGCCCGAGACCGAGATCCAGCCACGCGACAGCTCCTCCACGATCATCGCGTAGGTCGTGAGATCCAGCCCCATCCCGCCGTACTCCTCCGGGATGGTCACGCCGAAGAGCCCGAGCTCCTTCATCTGCTCCACGACCGCCTCCGGGAACTTGTCCTCGTGGTCGTGCTCCTCGGCGATCGGCAGCACCTCGTTGTCGACGAACTGCCGGACCATCTCCGTGATGGCCTTCTGCTCGTCGGTCTTCTCTGTGTACGCGCTCGCGGCGACCGCCATGGGCGCCGAAGGATAGGCGACCGACTAGTAGCCGCGCGGGTGACGCGCCACGAACGCGTCCGACTCGCGCAGCGTCCTGCTCCAGCGCGGACCGCTCGGTGGGCCCGGTGCGTCGCGGTCGCGCAACGAGGTGTCGAAGCGCAGGCCGGCGACGACGATGTAGGCGTGGCCGCCGTGCGCGTAGACGGTGATCCAGTCGCCCGTGCCCGCGCTGCCCCAGCTCATCAGGGAGCCGGACGGGAGCGGCGAGCGCAGGAAGCGGCCGCCGTAGAGCGCGTAGGAGACCGCGCCCGAGCAGTCGTAGCCCCGGTCAAGGGCGCTCGAGAAGGGCCTGTGGCCGCCGCCGTAGATGTACGGCTTCTCGACCAGGAGGTTGGCCGCCGCGATGACCCGCTTCACGCGGCGCGGCGCCGATGCAGGCGCGATCACGCGCCCGTTGACGAGCTTCGCCTCCTCCGGCGGAGGCGGCGGGGGCTGGTACGTCGCACCGCCACCGCTGGGCGTCGGGGCGGCCGACGCGGTCCCGGCGACGAGCAGTAGCGCGGCTGCGACGGCAGCGCAGAGCAGCGTGATGTGGCTGACGGATGACGGCATTCTCTTTCGAACGCCTGCGGGGTTAGCTGACGGGCTCGCGCTGAAAGAGCTCGCGCGCCTCCCTCAAGGGAGGTTCGCCCCAGTGGCTCGCGCCACTTTTGGTTCCCCCGCTCCGCGCATGCGCGGACTCGGCGTGGCGGGGAAGCTAGCAGATGTTTCGGCGAAGTTACGCCCCGGCTCTAATGCTTCTTCACACGAATTCGGGCTTGCGGCCCGGACTCCTGCCGGCCGCCCGTGACGCCCTCGACCGGGGCCCCGCGCCCTCGAGACGCAGGAGGGACCATGCGATCAGGGCGATCAGCGCGGCGGCGATCGCCGCCACCACGAGGTATGCGATCACGCTCAACGCGCCGGGCACGTCGTCCTTCTTCTCGCGTTGGAGCAGCATGAGATCGCGCACGAAGTCGCGCGTGAACCTCGACTCCGCCGGCACCTCGGGCGCTGGGATGGCGCGGTCCTCGGGCATGAAGATGGGCACCCCGACGAGCGAGTCGCCCGTGTGGACGCGCACCAGCGCCTTCCAGCTGCCGTAAACCGGCACGGGCTCCGTGGTTCGGTACACGCCCTCGCGGACCCGCTCGAGCTCGCTGACCACGCTGCCGCCTCCCTGCCAGGCGGTGACGTTGAGGAAGTGGGTGTCCTCTGCGGAGTCCGCCGGCTCGAAGCGAACCGTGGCGTCCACCGTGCGCTCGGCCCCCGAGCGCACGTCCTCCAGCGCCACGGTGGCGCGCCGCGGGCCCTCGTCGGAGATCGGCAGGCCCCACCCGATCACCGCCACCAGCACCAGGAATGCGGCGAGCGCCGCCCGGCGCTCCGCGCGCCCCATCGGCGCGACGCGCCGCGACGTGGGGCGGACGAGCGCCCCGCCCACGAAGCCGCCCACCGCGCCGGCCGCCACCGCGGTCACGAGCCCGCCGATCGCGGCCTCGGGCAGCAGCGACTCCTGCCACGGGACCGGCATCCAGATGTGGCTCCAGGCCCACTCCCCCGCGAGGCCCACCGTTCCGATCAGCACGCCGGCGACTGCTCCGGTGGCCACCGGAGAGCGCCCCCGGGGCCGCGCGAAGACGGCCTCCACGAGCAGCGCCTCCACGAGGTAGAGCGGGAAGTGGGGCAGAGTCTGGTCCCAGACCCCGCCCACCATGATCGCCAGGAACCCGCGGATCGCGACGAAGCCCGCCACCGCCTGCAGCGCCCCGCCGCGGCCGAGGTAGATGCGGGCGGTGACGAGCCCGATGCCGGCGGCGAGCATGAGCAGGATCGGGTGGAGCACCTGCCGGAACTGAGGCACGCCGAAGTCGAACTCGCCCTGGAAGGTGGACAGCGCCACGAGGAACCCGCCGAGGAGCAGGGAGCGCCGCACCGTCCACGCGATGCGCGGTCGCTCATTCCCGGCGCCCCGGCCCATGCCGCCGACGGCCTCCGACATCAGCGCCATGGCGCCGAGCACGGCCAGGGAGCCTCCGCCGATCAGCATCAGGTGCGTGGGGCCCCACAGCGTCACGTCCTGTCCGAAGATGCGGTGCCAGAAGTCGTCCAGCGGGAAGCCCGAAAGCGCGAACGCGCCGCAGGCGGCGATCAGCAGGCCCCCGACGGGGATCCACCAGCCCTCTCCGAGCCTCACGGCGGTGCGGCTCGGCCGCTCGTCCGACAGGGCGGCGGTCAGCACCCCCGCGAGCAGCGCCCCGTAGAGGCCGATCAGGATCAGGTAGTGGGCGGGATTCGCCAGCGGGCCGTCGTCGCGGCCGTTGTCGATGTGTAGGGAGATGTCCCAGTACATGCCGAGCACCGCCGTCAGCAGGGAGATCCCGAGCACCGCCGAGGGAAGCGCGGCCCAGCCCGGGAGGCCGGAGACGCGCTCCGTGGCGGCGGCGGCGCGCGAAAGCAGCTTGATCCGGCCGCTTCGATGTCCCGCTATCAGAACCGCGATGGCCGCGGTGGCCACCAGAGCGCCCGCGGTGGCGCCTATCGCCTCGCCGATGGCGGCGCCGCCCGCCGGCTCTTCGCCCGTCGCCTGACCTGTCACCGTCAGCCCGTCCATGTGCAAGTCTCCAGGTGGCCTCCCTCGGGTACTGCCTCCACAGTGCCCGGGACGTGAACTAACTGAACGTCCAGTCAGGCTACTGTGATGAACGTCACACGATGAGCGTCACCCCACGAAAACGCCTCAGCGGAGAGGAACGCCGGGCGGCCATCCTCGGGGCGGCGCTTGCCGTGTTCGCAGATCGCGGCTACCACGCTTCGTCCATCGACGACATCGCCCGGGAGGGCGGCGTCTCAAAGGCGCTGATCTACGAGCACTTCTCCTCGAAGCAGGAGCTCTACGCGGAGCTGCTCGAGGAGCACGCGGGCGAGCTGCTGGAGCGGCTCGCGGCGGCGATGGACGAGGCGGGCAGCACGGGCGCGGCCCGCCTGACGGTGGGCCTCGATGCCTTCTACCGCTTCGTCGAGGAGCGCCGCGTGGCGTGGCGCATGCTGTTCCGCGACGTGGGCGGCCCGGAGATGGTCGCGGTGCTCGACCGGGTGGTCGCGCAGGTGACGGGCGTGGTGGCCGCCCTCATCGCCGAGGACCCTGGCTCGCGGTCATCCGCGGGCGATGAGACCGCCCGAGAGGACGGCATCCAGATGGTCGCCCAGATGCTGGTGGGATCGGTCCAGTCGCTCGCCAACTGGTGGGCGGACCATCAGGAGGTGCCGCGTGACGTGATCCTCGAGATGACGATGGACTACGCATGGCTCGGCCTGGACCGGCTGAGCCGCGGCGAGCGCTGGATCACCGCCGGCGGCCAGCCGCCGCCACGTTGAACTTCACGCGGGACCTCGTCGAGGCCGCGGATCCGGAGCGCCTGGCGCTGGTGGCGCTCACCCGGGAGGGCGAGCGGCGGGAGGTCGCCTTCGGCGAGGTGGCCGGCCGCGCCGCCCGGCTGGCCGGCGCGCTGGCCGCCCGCGGCGTGCGGCGCGGCGACGTGGTGATGACGCTGATCGGGAACCGGCCCGAGTGGGTCTACGCGATGCTCGCGTGCTGGCGCCTCGGCGCCGTGGCGCTCCCCTGCACCGAGCAGCTGCGGCCCGCCGACCTTCGCGCCCGCATGGACAAGGTTGAGCCGCGCGCGGTCGTGGCGCACGAGCGCGACCGACAGCTCGCCGCCGACGCCGGGTACGCGGGACATCTCATCCTGGTTCCGGACGAACGTGTCTTCGAGGAGGCGGACCCCGCGCCGTCGGCAGAGCTCGGTCCCGAGGACCCCGCACTGATCGTCTTTACCTCCGGCACGTCCGGCGAGCCGAAGCCGATCCGCCACGGCGCGCGCTATCTCGAGGGCCAGCGGGTCCAGGCAGAGCACTGGTACGGCGCCCGCGCGGGCGACGTGTGCTGGTGCACCGCGGCGAGCGGGTGGTCGCTCTCGGCCCGGAACGCGTTCGTCGCGGCCTGGGTTCGGGGGGCGGCGGCGCTCCTGCACGACGCCCGCTTCGACCCCGACCAGCGGCTCGAGCTGCTCGAGCGGGAGCGGGTGAACGTGCTCTGCATGTCCCCCACCGAGTACCGCGCCATCGCCAAGCGGGCCGAGCTGCGGCCGCTGCCGGCGCTGCGCCACGCGGTGGCGGCGGGGGAGCCGCTCAACCCCGAAGTGGTGCACACCTGGGTGGAGTCGGCGGGCGTGGCGGTGCACGACGGCTACGGCCAGACCGAGACCGGCCACCTGACCGGCATGCCGATCGGGCCGCCCGTCCGCCCGGGCTCGATGGGCCGGCCGCTGCCAGGGTTCCGGGCCTGGGTCGACGCGGGCGAGCTGGTCGTGGACCCCGCCACCGTGCCCACCTTTTTCGTGGACGGGCCGCGCGACCGCCCGTGGCGGACGGGCGACCGCGTCAGCGAGGACGAGGACGGCTACCTCTGGTTCGAGGGCCGCACCGACGACGTGATCATCTCGGCCGGCTACCGGATCGGCCCGTTCGAGGTCGAGTCGGCGCTTCTCTCCCACCCCGCCGTGTCGGAGGCCGCGGCGGTGGCGGCCCCGGACGAGGTGCGCGGCCAGGTGGTGCGGGCTGTGGTGGTGCTGCAGCCGGGGCGCGAGCCGAGCGACGCGCTCGCCGGGGAGATCCAGGAGCACGTCAAGGCGGCCACGGCGCCGTACAAGTATCCGCGGGTCGTGGACTTCGCGGCCGAGCTGCCGAAGACGCCGACGGGGAAGATCCGCCGCTCCGAGCTACGGCGTGAACGGGTCCAATGAAACGAGGTAATGGCGAAGCAGCGGGTCGATCACCCGCCAGCGCCCACGCGCCTCGTGCTCGATCACGCCCGCGTCGCGCAGCAGCTTGAGCACGCGGTCGCGCACGCCCGGGTGGAGCCGCCGCGGCGCCGACTGGCCGGCGGCCACGGCGCGCGCCACGGTCAGGCCGTGCTTGTGCAGCAGCCGCACCCGCTCCACCACCTGCTCCATCGTCGGCCGGTCGCCCTCGAGCGCGCGCTCGAAGCCGATCTGGACCAGGTCGAGGTCGATCCTCCGCACGTCGAGCTCGATGGAGACGAGGTGGGTCTGCTGCGCGATCCGCATCGTTGCCCTGGGGTGGCCGCCGCCCAGCTCGACGATCCGGGCGAGGGCCGCATCCGCGACCGTGCAGTCGTCGGCCCCGAAGCGCTCCGCCAGGCCGCGCCGCCACTCCTCCTCGGAGATCGGCCTGAGCGCGTAGAAGCTGCCGAAGCCGCTGAACGCCCGGCGCGCCGGGGCGAACAGGTCGCGCACCACGTGCTCGATGCTGCCGGCGAACAGGTACGAGACGGCCGTGGATCGCTGGAAGACCGCGCGCATCCGGTTGGTCACGGCGTCCGGGTCGCCGTAGGGGCGGCGCGCCGACGCCACCTCCTGGAACTCGTCGAAGAACAGGATCATCCGGCGCCCGTCGGCCTTCGCCACCTTCTCGGGCAGCCCGAGCGCCAGGTCGAGCGCGCGATCCGGGTCGTTGGCGGCGACTCCCGGCGTGAGCGCCAGCTCCACCCCCTCCCCCAGCTCGCCGATCATGCGGACCACGGCCGCCGACTGCGCGGCGGTCAGCGCCGCCCTTCCGGCGCTGCGCGCTCGCCGCAGCGCGCGGTGTGCGGCCGAGCGGTTGGCGATCACCGCGGCGGCCAGCGCCTCCGCGAGCTCCGCCGCGTCCGAGACGCGGAAGAGGTCGACCTTCGCCGTGTAGGCGCCGCGCCGCCCCGCGCGCGACAGGGCGGCCTCGCAGACGCTCGTCTTCCCGGTTCGCCGGGGGCCCGCCACGATCAGGTGGGTGCCCGCCTCGAGCCTGGTGGCCACCTCGCGCACGTCGTCGCGCCTCCCGATCAGCTGGCTGGCGGGAATGGGGGAGTCGGTCGGGAAGAGGTCGCCGCTTGCCTGCCGCAATGTGCGTAAATATTACACGGATATCGTGTAAGCCGTACCTAGATTCTGTGTAGTCTATCTCTCGAGCGAGCCCCGGGTAGCCTCACAGGACGATGCCCAACAGCCTCGCAGGCGAGACCTCCCCCTACCTCCTCCAGCACAAGGACAACCCGGTCGACTGGCACCCGTGGGGCGAGGTCGCCCTCGCGCGCGCGAGAGAAGAAGACAAGCCGATTCTTCTGTCGATCGGCTACTCGGCCTGCCATTGGTGCCACGTGATGGAGCGCGAGTCGTTCGAGGACGCCGAGACGGCGCGCCTCATGAACGAGCTGTTCGTGTGCATCAAGCTCGACCGCGAGGAGCGCCCCGACCTCGACTCGATCTACATGGAGGCGTGCCAGGCGATGACCGGCGCCGGGGGCTGGCCGCTGAACGCGTTCCTGACCCCCGAACAGGTGCCCTTCTACGCGGGCACCTACTTCCCGCCCCAGCCGCGCATGGGCATGCCGAGCTGGCGCCAGGTTCTCGAGGCCGTGGCGCACGCCTGGCAGGAGAAGCGCGACGAGATCCGCGCCGGCGGGTCACGCATCGCGGAGCGGCTGCGCGGCGGCGCGCTGCTCGAGCCGTCCTCCGAGCCGCTGCAGCAGGCGGCGCTCGACGCCGCGGTAGAGGGCCTGCGCTCGGCCTACGACCCCGCCAACGGGGGATTCGGCTCGGCCCCCAAGTTCCCGCCGGCCTCGGCGCTCGAGTTCCTGCTGAGGCGCGGCGAGACGCGGATGACGTCGCACACGCTGCGGGCGATGGCGTCGGGAGGCATGTACGACCAGGTCGGCGGCGGGTTCTCGCGCTACTCGGTCGACGCCTACTGGCTCGTGCCCCATTTCGAGAAGATGCTCTACGACAACGCTCTCCTCGCCCGCGCCTACCTGCACGGCTGGCAGGTGACCGGCGACGAGCTGTTCCGCACCGTCGCGGTCGAGACGCTCGACTGGGCGCTGCGCGAGATGAGGGCGCCCGAAGGGGGGTTCTTCTCGGCGCTCGACGCCGACTCGGAGGGCGTGGAGGGCAAGTTCTACGTCTGGACGGTCGAGGAGATGCGGGCCGCACTCGGAGAGGCGCCGGACGCCGACGAGGCGATCGCCTGGTTCGGCGCCACCGACCGCGGCAACTTCGAGGGCAGCAACATCCCGGTGCGCGGCCCGGGGCTTCCGGAGGGGCTCGGCGAGTGGCGCCGGCGGCTCTACGACGTGCGGGCGAAGCGGGTCTGGCCGGGGCTCGACGACAAGCGCCTGACCTCATGGAACGCGCTCATGATCTCGGCGCTCGCGGAGGCGGGTGCGGTGCTCGAGCGACCGGACTACCTCGAGGCGGCCGGGGGCTGCGCGGACTTCCTGCTCGGCTCGCTTCGCGACGGCGACGGGCGCCTGCTGCGGACGTGGAAGGACGGCGAGGCGCGCCTGAACGCCTATCTCGAGGACCACGCCTACCTGCTCGAGGCGCTTCTGACCCTGTACGAGTCCAGCTTCGAGCCGCGCTGGTTCGCCGAGGCACGAGCCCTCGCGGACACCATGATCGAGCGGTTCGCCGACGAGGACAACGGCGGCTTCTTCGAGACGTCGTCCGACCACGAGCGCCTGCTGGCCCGTCGCAAGGACCTCGAGGATCACCCCATCCCGTCGGGCAACGCGAGCGCCGCGTACGGGCTCCTGCGCCTCGCGGCGCTGAGCGGCGAGCACTCCTATGAGGAGCACGCGGTCTCCGTGCTGCGGCTGCTCCACGAGCTGGCGGCAAAGCACCCGCAGGCGTTCGGGCATCTGCTTCAGGCGATGGACTTCCACCTCTCGCCGGTGAAGGAGGTGGCGCTCGTGGGCGACGACACGCATCCCCTCGAGCGCGTGGTGCGCGGCGAGTTCCGCCCCCACATCGTGGTCGCCGGCGGCGCACCCGACGGAGTGCCGCTCCTGAAGGACCGGCCGCCGGTGGACGGCCGCGCGGCCGCCTACGTGTGCGAGCGCTTTGCCTGCAAGGCCCCGGTGACCGAGCCCGAGGAGCTCGAACGGCTGCTCTCCTAGCGATCGCGGGCCTGGCGCTCGCGCCGGGACCGACGGCGCACGATCTGGCGGTGCGGATCGCGTCCCGGGGCCCGCGCCCGGCGGCGAGTGCCGCGGAGGCACGCGCACACCGCCTCGTCGGCCGCGTCTTCCGGCGGGCCGGCCTCCGCGTCGCGACGCAGGAGTTTTCGGTGCCCGGCCGCGGGGCCTCGCGGAACGTGATCGGCGTTCTCCGGACGCCGGCCACCTGCCTGCGGATCGTGATGGCCCACACCGACACCACGCCGAACGCCGCGGGGGCGAACGACAACGCTTCGGGTGTCGCCGTGGTGGCGGCCCTGGCCGGCCGCCTCGACGAGATCGAGCCGCGCTGCGACGTGTGGCTCGTCGCCACGGGCGCGGAGGAGCGGATCTACACGGGCTCCCCGGACCACCTGGGCGCGCTGGCGCTGGCCCGCCGGGCCCGCGCGCGCGGCGGGCGCGAGCGCCTCGACTGGGCGCTCTCCCTTGACGAGGTGGGCCGCGATCGCCCGTTCTGGCTGCGCTCCCCGGTCTCGGCCCCGCGGCCGGACGCGGAGGGCTTGCTGCTGCGCGCCGGCCGCCGCGCCCGCGCACCGGTCAGCTGGGTGCGCGACGAGAGCACGGGCAACTCGGACCACCGCGAGTTCCAGCTGCTCGGCATGCCCGGCGCGAAGCTCGGCGTGGGCGCGGGCGGCGAGCCCTGCCGCCACAGCCCGTGCGACACACCGGACCGGCTCGATCCCGTCTCGCTGCGGCTCGCGCGCCGGCTCGTTGAGGCGGCGCTCGGGGCGCGCTAGTGGCTTGTTGCGTCTCAACGGCAGCAGTGAGGGGCTGGATCAGGGGGGTCCCACAAGTTGCGGCCGATATGCGGCCGTTTCTTGTTGGACCCCCGGCGCGGCGCGAGGTTCAACCCGCCAGTCGCTCGATCGAGTCGAGCAGCTCCTCGATCGTCTCTTCGCTGCTCGCCGGCGCCATCACCGACATGCGCAGCCAGCGCACGCCGGAGACCTCCGTGGAGCTGAGGTGGAAGCGCCCCTCGGCGAGCAGCCGCTCGCGCAGCTCCACCTGGAGCGCGTCGTCGCGGCCGTAGCGGAAGCAGAGGATGTTGCTCTCGGGCCGGTACAGGCACTCGAAGCCGTCGCGCGCCGAGATGAGCTCCCAGAAGCGCAGCGTCTTGTCGTACTGCGCGGCCACGTAGTCGCCCAGGCCGCGCTCCCCGCGCCAGGCCAGGTTCATGAACACCTTGAGCCCGAGTGGCGCCTTGGTGCACTCCACCTGACGGCCCAGCAGGTCCGGTTCGGCGCCATCGGCGTCCTCGTAGATCAGGTACGAGGCGCTCTGCTGGAAGGCGGCGTCGAGGCGGCGCAGGTCGCGCACCAGGATCGCCGCGCAGAGACTCGAGGTGCGCAGCATCTTGTGTGCGTCCCAGACGACCGAGTCCGCCCGCTCGATGCCCCGCAGGAGCTCGCGGTGGGCGGGCGAGAGCAGCGCCGACGCGCCGTGGGCCGCGTCTACGTGGAACCAGATTCCGCGCTCGCCGCAGAAGCGGCCGATCGCGTCGAGGTCGTCGTGCAGGCCCGTGCTCGTGGCGCCCGCCGCCGCCACCAGTGCCATCGGGCGGAGGCCCGCGGCCTCCGCCCGCTCGACGGCCTCACCGAGCCGCCCGGGCACGATGCGCTCGAGCTCGTCCACCTCGACCGGGATCACGGCTCGCTCCCCCAGACCGAGCATCGCCACGCTCCGCTTGACGGAGTAGTGCGCCGAGGGGGGCGCCAACAGCGCCAGCCCTGCGTCCACGCCGTCGGCCCAGGCCGACGGCGCCGCCGCGGCGCGCGCCGCGAGCAGGGCGGTCAGGTTCGCCAGTGACCCGCCGTGGGTGAGCACGCCGCCGGCGCCGGGCCCCCACCCCACCCGCTCCGCCATCCACTCCACCACCGTGCGCTCCATCGCGTTCGCGGCGGCGCCCATCTCGTAGATCGACATCGGCTGGTTGATCGCGCCGTGGACAAGGTCGGCCAAAGCCGCCGGCAGGTCCGGGGAGGCCACCTGGTGCGCCAGCTCGCCCGGGTGGTGAAGCCGCGTGGTCCGCTCGAGCATCGCCTCGAGCCACGGGCGAAAGCTCTCCACGTCCAGCCCGCCCTCGCGGATCAGGCGTCGCAGGTCGAGCTCTCGCGCCAGGTCGGCCGGGGGCGGCGCCGACACGACCGGCCCGTCGCCCGCCTGACTTGCGGCCACGTAGCGCGCCACGGCCGCCACCGCCTCGACGCCGGCCCGCTCGTAGTCCTCGACGTCCCACATGGTGTTCGGGCAGCCTAGGGGCGGGCCAGCCGCGGCGGCTCAGCGGGAATCACCAACCGCCGCCGGGCTCGTAGGTGCCGAATGACCACTCGCGGCCTTCGGGGTCGAGGACGCGGGCCCGCTCGGTGCCCCACTCCGTCGTCTGTGGCTCGAGCAGCGCGGTCGCGCCGGCCTCTATGGCCGCGGTGTAGATCGCGTCGACGTCGTCGACCAGGAGGTAGAGGCCGCTGCCGGTCGAGTCGCCCACCAGCGGGGGCACGCCGTAGTCGGCGTCGTCGGTGGCCAGCATGACGACGGCCCCGCCGAGCCTGAGCTCGGCGTGCAGGATGGAGCCGTCGTCACCGGGTTGGCGCGCGACGACCTGGAAGCCGATCGCCTCGAGCCAGTCGATGGCGGACGGGGCATCCCGGTAGCTGAGATAGGCGAACAATGAGGTCATGCTCCGCTCCTCGCTGTGTCGTGACCGGACGTAATGAGCGTCGTGACGCGGGCGGCCTCGGCCGTCGGGTCGCCCGTGAGGGCGAGGACCCCGCTCTTCTCGAGCGTCGGGTCTTCGGCGGCGGCGCCGCCGACCGCCACCGTGTGGCGCCGGGCCAGCGCGCGCAGCTTCGACAGAACCGGTCGGGCCCGCTCACCGCTGACGGCGGTGAGCACGACGAGGCTGGGCTCGACCCGGCGACTCACGTCGGCGACTGTGTCGATCGGCGAGTCCGGACCGAGGTAGACGATCCGCCAGCCACGTGACCGCAGCGCCAGCCCGAAGGCGATCAAGCCGAGGTCGTGCTGCTCGCCCGGCAGGCAGGCCAGCACCGCCGCAGGGCCGAGCCCGAGGCCCCAGCCACGCGCCAGTCCGAGCAGCCGTCCACGCAGGACGCCGGAGGCGAAGTGCTCCTGGGCGACCGAAGCCTCTCCGCTCTCCCAGCGCGCGCCGAGCTCCTGCAGGTAGGGCATGACCACCTCGTTCAGAAGCGTCTCCGTGGTCGTTAGGGCGAGCAGCCGGTCGAGGATCGCCTGCGCGCCCGGCTCGTCGAACGCGTCGAGCGCGGCCGCGAGCTCGTGGCGGATCGCCGCGGGGCGCAACGCGGTTTGCGCAGCCTCCTCGTCGACCGCCTCCCGCACCGCGAGCGCAGCGGCCTCCGCGGCGGCCACCCCCTCGGCGAGGTGCCGTTGCATCAGCGCAACGCGCTCGACATCGGCGGGCGAGTACAGGCGGAGGCCGCCGGCTGAGCGCGCCGGCCGAAGCAGCCCGTAGCGGCGCTCCCAGGCTCGCAGCAGCTCGGGACTGACCCCGACACGCTTGCTGAGCTCGCCTATCCGGAGCACCTCCTGCCTGGCAGCCATTGAGACGGGACTATACAGCAGGTGGACAATGTCTTGACAAGCGATGCCGGTTGACCTATCGTGCAGCTTCTAAACAGTTCCTATACAGGAGGTAAACAGCAATGCGCAAGCTCGATGTGCTGGCGGGCGCCCTGTTGGTCGTCGGTGGTCTCAACTGGGGTCTGGTGGCGATCGCGGAGTTCGACCTCGTCGCGTGGGTCTTCGGGGAGGACTTCGGTGGGACGACTGCCGCGAGCCGAGTTGTGTACGGCCTGGTCGGCGTCGCTGCGCTCTATGCGATCGCCGCGGCGGTGGGCCGTCGACCGGCGGGCTCGCATCAGACGGCAACCGCGTCGCGCTAGAAAGGCAAACCACTCAATCAGGAGTCGAGATGCGACACATTCGAACCATCCTCGCGGTCTTCGCTGTGACAGCCGTGACCGTGTCCGCACTGGCCGGCGGCGCCGCCGCAGGAGCGCCGCAGGCGCCCGCAAAGAACATCGTCCAAACCGCGGCCGCGGCCGGGAAATTCAAGACGCTCGCCTCGCTGCTGAAGCGGGCCGGGCTCGTGAAGACGCTGGCGGGCAAAGGCCCGTACACCGTCTTCGCACCGACCGACGCGGCGTTTGCCAAGGTGCCGAAGGCCACCCTCGCGCGGCTCGCCCGCAACAGGGCAAAGCTCCGCTCGGTCCTGCTGCTCCACGTCGCCAGGGGCAGGCTGACGGCGGCCAAGGTGACGAAGCGTCGCTCGGTGAAGACGCTCAACGGCCGGCGGCTCGCGATTCGCGTCCGCGGCGGGAAGGTCTTCGTAGGGGGCGCGCGGGTCATCACCCCCGATGTGACCGCGTCGAACGGCGTGATCCACGTCATCAACAAGGTCATCGTCCCCGGCTAGCACCGGCGGCCTCGGCGCCGCTCGGCGCGGCTCGCCGCGCCGGGCGCCGCGAGGCGGCGGGTCCACAGCGGTGAAACCGATGTGGGTGATGGCGCGTATAGCGCCGACGACTTTCTGGATCCGCGCCCCGGCGGAACCGCTCACCTGTCGGCCGGCCACTCGGGTGGCGGTCGTCTCAGCGGGCCAGCGACCGAGGCGACTCGTCTCGCAACAGCCATACCACGCCGGTGCGCGATGCGAGCCCTAGCTTTCTCAACAGGCTCGACACGTGCTTCTCCACCGTCCGCTCGGACAGGTGGAGTTGGGCGGCGATCTGGGCGTTGGTGTGCCCATCGCCGACGAGCACGGCCACCTCGCGCTCACGCGGGCTCAGCCCGGCCAGGCGGTCATCGCCGATCCCCTCAACGGTGCGTGGAATGGCCGCACGCGGGCGATCGCCGAGCCGGCGCAGCACCCGCAGCGCGGCGTCGCGGTACCCCCACGCTTCGCAGGCCTCGAGCTCGGCCGCCGACCGGCGCAGCTCGGCGCGCGCCTCGTCCACGCGATCGCAGGCGACCAGCGCCTCCCCGGCCAGCGTGCGGCAGCGTGCCGCCCACAGCGGCGCAAGTCCGTTGTCGCCCGCGACGGCCCCTTCCAGCGCCACGCAGGCGGCCTCCGCGGCGGCGTCCCGGGCGAGCAGGACCCTCGCCTCGACCTGAGCGAGTATGGCCCCGAAGACGCCCTCGCGGCGACCGCCGCCCTCGGCCGGGGCCCGCCGAGCCAACTCGGCGGCCTCCTCCACCCGGCCCAGCGCGAGCAGCACGCGCACAGCCACCTCGGCTGCCCGAAGCCGGTCGAGCGTCCAGAGACCGGGGTTGACCCAGCCGAAGGCGTCGAGCGCCGCCGCCGCTCCCTGGGGATCGCCGGCGGCCAGCCGCGCATCGGCCAGCGTGAACCCGGCCTGCGAGTACGGGACCAAGCCCACGTAGTCCCATGCCGCCTGCCCGTGTGCGAGCGCCGCCTCGATGCGTCCCCGCCCAAGCGCGACGCGGGCCACCGCCACCGCTCCCCAGAACGCCAGGTGGGTGCTGCCGGAGACGAGTGCGCTCTCCAGGGCCTCCTCACAGTCCTCCTCCGCGATACCGGCCCGACCCATCTCCCAGTCGACCATTCCGCGACCCCCCAAGCACGCCGAAGCGAGGAGGCCCTGCCCGGTGCCGCGGGCGACCCGGAGGCCGCGCTCTGCAGTCTCGCGCGCGGCCGGGAAATCGCCGGTGAAATACCGGGACGTGAAGAGCCACACCACCAGCTGCAGCCGCTCTGCAAGCTCCTCGTCCGAGAGGGCGCCCACGAGCGCCTCCGCCTCGGCGATCTTCACGTCCACGGCGGCCAGGGCGCGGGAGTCGTCGCGTCGCAGGCGACAATGCGCGGCGTCGGCGACGGTCGCGGCGGCCGCCGCCTCAAGGACCCCATCCGCGGCCGCCCGCGCCCCGGCCCGGGCCTCCTCGCCCAGCGCCTCGGCGGCATCGTGGTCGCCGGACGCCGCCCGCTGCCGCGCCAGCGCGAACGTCAGCGCCGCGGACAGATGCGGGGCGGCGTCGCCGAGCCTTGTCCGCTCTCTCTCCAGCAGCCGGCGCGCGTCCTCGCGGTTGTCCAGCCACAGGGCTTCCAGGTCCGCGAGCGCCTCGACTACGGCGACACGCTCCCCGCTCGCTTCGGGCGGGAGCAGGGTGAGCACCCGCTGAAGCACGTCGCGGGCCTCGACCGGCCGCCCGGCCGACACCATCGCCTGGCCCTGGGCGCCCAGCAGACGGAGGCGCCGCGGCCCGTGTTCGGGGCCCTCGGGCAGCAGCCGCAGCGCGGCCTCGTACCACCCGGCCGCCGTCGCCGGCGCGACCGGTGCGGCCTCCTCCGCCGCCGCGACCAGCAGCTCGACAGCGTCCAGATCGCCGATGCCGGCGGCCCGCTCCACATGGTGCGCACGGTGTGCCGGCGTGGCGCCGCTGGTCTCCAATTCCGCGGCGGCGCGGGCGTGCGCGGCCAGCCTCCAGCCACCACCGGAGGTCTCATACACGGCGCGGCGCACAAGCGGATGGCGAAAGCGAAACCGCCGCGGCTCGTCCGTCGGACGCACCAGGTCTGCAGCCAGCAGCTCGTCCAGCGCCGCGAGCGCGGCGCCTTCCCCGACGTCCGCCGCGACCGCGGCCAGCTCGAGCTCGAACGGGTCGCCGGCTACCGCCGCGCCCTCGAGCACGCGCCGAGGGCGGCCCGCCAGCGCAGCCAGCTCTCGCGCCAGCGCCGCCTGCACGGATCGGGGCACGCCCGGCAGCGTCCGGCCGACATCGTCCCCGCCGGGCTCGCCGGCGCGCGCCAGCTCTTGCAGGTAGAAGGGGTTGCCGCCGCTCTCCCGGAAGAGGCGCTCGCGCGCCGCGCTCCCGACCTGTGGCAACAGCTGCTCGACGGCCTCCAGCGGCAATGGCCCGAGTTCCAGCACAAGCGCCGCTCCGTCCCGCTCCGCCGCCGCAAGCGCGGCCTCCAGCTCGGGGGCGCGTCCAGAGCGGCCGGCGAGCCCCAGCAGCACCTGACCGCGCGGCGGACGGTGGAAAAGCAACGCCAGCACGTCCCTCGAGGCGGGGTCGGCCCACTGGACATCGTCGAGCAGCAGTGCCAGCGGCCGCTCGCCGGCCAGGCGCTCGAGCAACTCCCGCACGGCCCGCGCTGTCCGATGGCGTTCGCCCGACGCCGGCGCCCCCTCCACGTCCGCGAGCCACTCCGCCGCCGGCAGCACCGCCGCCAGCTCGCGCAGTTGCCCGGTCTCGAGACCCCGCACCTTACGCGACAGCTCCCCGTCGACAAGCGGCTCGAGCGCGTCCGCCAGCAACGCAAACGGAAGGTCGCGCTCCAGCTCGGCGGCCCGCCCGGCCAATACCGGCATGCCTCGCTCACGCGCCCGCGCTGCCAGTTCGGACAGCAGTCGCGACTTGCCGATCCCCGGCTCGCCCCATAGCCCCACCGCCCGCGCAGCGCCCGGCGCCAGCTCGTCGAGCGCGCGCTCGAGCGCCGCCAACTCCGCCCGGCGCCCAACCAAGAGGGACGCCATCTCGGCCACCACCCCACACTAACCGGCCACCGCGCAGGGATCCACGCGGACCCGAACTAGGGGTAATCGACGATGTAGACCGGCACGCCGATCCTGGTCACGTCGGCCGGGCCGCCCACTCCGTTTACCACGTGGTCGATGGTGCCGGCACCGAGGTTCACCGTCATGATGTGGTGCAGCTGGACACCGGCGGTCTCCGGGACCTCGAAGCCGTTCTCGGTGTGGATCGAGGGGTTGTTCCGGTTGAAGACGTAGACGCCGCCGCCGTAGAGGTTGTGCGTCTCCACTTGGTCTTCGACCTTGTAGCCGGCCCAGCCCTCGATGCCGTCGTGCATCCAATCCGCCTGGGTCGGAGGGTCGTAAGGCAGCTCGTTCTGGTACAGGATCGTCACGCCGCGCTCGCCGTTCCAGACAGTGTTGTACTGCTGGAAGTGCTCGACGAACAGGCCCGTCGCCGTCACGTCGTCCCCGTTGACGATGACGCCGTTGCGACCGACGTTCGTGTTCCAGCGCTCAGTGTCGCCGGAGAAGCCCTCCACGCCGTGGTCGGCACGCCACACCCAGGTGTGGTCGATCAAGACGTGGTCGCTGTTGACCTCGAGCGCGACGTCGGTCTTGCCGACGTGGGGCCCGCCCACGCGGAAGTACACGTCCGACAACGTGGTCGGGTTCGCCGAGTCGCTCTTCTTTGAGCTGTCCTTCCTGTAACCGGCGTGGCGCTTTCGCTTGCCGACCTGCAGGAGAACAGGCGACTTCACGGTGCCCGCGTCGACCGTCACTCCCGCGACGATGACGCCGGGAACGTCGGCAACCGTCAGCGGAACCGCGCCCTTGACGGCGGTGAGCGTCGCGTGGCCCATACCGAGGACGACCGCGTTGGCGCGCTTGACCGCGATGCTGTGCTCGATGTCGTAGATACCCGGCGTCAGCAGCAGATGCATGCCGCGGGAGAGTGCGCGTCTGATGACCTTCTCGGAGTCCGACGGCCTTGCGACGAAGAAGTCGCGGAGCGGGATGGTGCGCCCGGCTGTCATGCCGTCCGTCCAGGACGTGCCGCTCGTGTTCTCCTCCGCTGAAGGCACACGGACGTTGTAGTTGCCCCGCCCATCGACGAACAGGTACGGCTTCTCGCGGCTGACGGGCGTCGCATCGAGGGTCGTGTAGGGCGGGTTCGGGAAACCGGCGTCGGACGGCGCGCCTGCGAGACCCGCGAAGACCTGATTCCACACGCCGTTCGACCAGCCCTCGATCTGGCTGTTCCGGATCAGCCACTGCTGCTGCGAGCCGTTGATGACGAACGGCAGCCGCGAATCGGCGATGAAGCCGCCGCTCGCGAACTGCGGCCCCGCCGTGCAGTAGTCCATCAGCGAGACGTTGGCGCCGGCGATGTCGAGACGGCGCATCGAGACGGCCTGGGACACCGCCCAGAAGTTTGCAGAGGCTCGACAGCCGTCCTGCCCCGCGGCATTGACGTTCAGCGACAGGTTCGACAGCGTGCGCCAGAAGTTGACGAGGGCGTGGCAGTTGCTCGTGCCCCCGTTGTCCAGGCAGCGGTTGTACACCTCGATCTTGCCGTTGATCGTCACATCGGTCGGCGAGGCGCCCAGGCCGGCAACCTCGGTGTAGTAGCCCACCTTCATCTGCAGCGGCTGGCTGGCGCTGCCGTAGACACCCGGCTTGAACAGAAGGGTGTGGCGGGCCGTGCCCATCTCGGCATCGACCTGCCGGGCGTGAATCGCATCGACGGTTGCCTGGATCTGGCTGTCCGGCATGCTCGGGTCGAAGACCGTCACGTTCGGGCCGAAGGCAGGCGCCCGGTGTGCGGCGACCGCGCTCGCTGCCCCGGTGGTCGCGCTCACCAAGAGTGCGACCAGGAGCAGGACGGGGAGCACCCTCGTCGAGCGAATGCCCACGATCGTCGACATCGAGCACGAGCGTAGCCGCTGCCCGACGCATGAACTACGGCGACTGGGAACCCGCCTAGACCTGGGCCGGCTCCCTCTGCTCGCGCTTCGCGAGCGCGGAGGGCCACCACACCCTCGGACCCGTCTCGAGCACCAACGCGGGGACGAGCACGCTGCGCACCAGGAACGTGTCGAGCAGCACGCCGAAGGCGACGACGAAGCCGATCTCGGTGAGGAACACGAGCGGCAGCACGGCCAGCACCGAGAACGTCCCGGCGAGGACGATCCCGGCGCTCGTGATCACACCGCCGGTCACCGCGAGAGCGCGCAGGATCCCTTCCCGCGTGCCGTGCTTGAGCGTCTCCTCGCGCGCGCGGGCGACCAGGAAGATGTTGTAGTCGACCCCGAGCGCGACCAGGAAGACGAACGCGAACAGCGGGAGCGACGGGTCCGACCCCGGGAAGTCGAAGATCACGTCGAAGGCGAAGTACCCCACGCCCAGCGCCGCCAGGAAGCTGAGGATCACGGTTCCGATCAGTATCAGCGGCGCCACTACCGCGCGCAGCAGCAGGACCAGGATCAGGAAGACCACCACGAGCACGATCGGCGGGATCACCGCGGAGTCCCAGGCGGCCGCCTCGCGCACGTCGAACTCCACGGCCGTCGGCCCGCCGACCAGAGTGTCGGGCGCGGCCTCCTGCGCCCGCTCCCGGATCGGTTCGATCAGGTCGAAGGCCTCGGTCGAGTAGGGCGGCAGCTCGAGCGTGGCCTGCACGAGCACGCCCCCGTCGCCCTCGGCCACCGGCGGCGAGACGGACTCCACGCCGGGCGCCTCCTCGAGCGCGCGGGTCACGGCCGGGACGTCCCCCGGTTCGCGCACGATCACGTCCGCCGGCGAGCTGGCACCCGAGGGGAAGCTCTGGGCCAGCAGGTCCTGGCCCTCGACGGACTCCACCTCGGTCCGGTAGCTGTCGTTGGTGGTGAGGTCCGTGGAGAAGAAGAGGAGTCCGGCGCAGAGCACCAGCAGGACCGCCACCGACCCGATCGCCACCCGCCTGGGCCCTTGCGCCACGCGGTCGCCGACGCGCTTCCAGAACCCGTGCGTGGCGTCCGCCAGGTGCTCGTGCTTGGTGCGGCGCACCTCGTACGGCTTGAAGACGGCGCGGTCGAGCGGACCGACGATCAGGGACGGGAACTTCGCGCGTCCGACCGTTACGAGCGCGACCAGGCCGCGCAGCGCCGCGTTCAGCAGGACCAGCGGAAGCAGCAGGAGCACCACCAGCGAGGCGCCGATCACCGGAAGCGTGGCGGCCACAGTCGAGCCGTCCACGATTCGCCGGCCGAGGCCTCCCGGCGGCAGCTGCTTGGCCAGCTCCCACTCGGGCGTGTGCGGGACGAACGGCCAGAAGGCGCGCCGGCCGAAGATCGTGAGGAGGGCGGGCAGCAGCGTGAGCATCGAGAGGGCCGCGCACGCCACGCCCATCGCGACGATCGGGCCCATGCCCGACGTGCCGTTGACCTTGGCGATGGAGAGGCACAGGAGCGCCGCGATCACGGTCGCGGCGGAGGCCAACACCGCGGGGCCGGCGGAGGCCATCGCGGCCCTCGCCGCCTCGTGCCGGTCGAGCGTGTGATGCAGCTCCTCCCGGTATCGCGCGACTATCAGGAGCGCGTAGTCGGTGCCGGCGCCCAGCACCATGATCGACATGATCGCGCTCGACTGGCCGTTGATCGTCACGCCCAGCTCGGAGAGCCCGTAGCCGATCGAGCGGGCCAACACCTCGGCGAAGATGATCGCGGCCAGCGGGATGAACAGGAATATCGGCGAGCGGTAGATCAGGATCAGAAGGAAGATCACGAGCGATACAGCGGCCAGCAGGAGCGTTCCGTTGATGCTCTCGAAGACCTCGATGGCGTCCGCCGCGTAGCCCGCCCCGCCGGTGATCTTCACCTCGAGGCCGCCGCCCGGATCCGACACGGTGTCCCGCCAGAACTCGACCGGGTCCAGGATCGTGTCGCCCTCGCCATCGCCCTTCAGGTACGCGGTCACGATCGCGGCCTTGCCGTCCGCCGAGCACAGCGGGCCGACGAACGGCGCGTAGTCCGCGGGCTGGCCGGGGATCGGCGTGGTCGGCCCGCCGCAGCCCTCGGCCTGCCCGCCGCCGCCCTCAGGCGCCTGGCCCGCGCCACCGGCCGGTCCCTGCGGGGCGCCGCCCTCCTGGCCGCCCGCCGCGGCGGTGGCCCCGTCGGGAACGACGCCGGGGAACCGCCGCTCGGTCAGGCGCTGCACGTCCTCGACGATCTTCTGCCGGTCGGCCGGGGTGAGCCCCGCCTCGCGCCGGTAGATGATCACCGCCGGCGCCAGCTCGCCGCCCTGCAGCTCCTCGGCGGCCTCGAGCGCCTTGGTGGACTCCGCGTCCCCGGGCAGGAACGAGGTCGACTCGTTCTCCTCTGCGTCGGTGAACTTGCCGGGCAGGTTCGCGGGGCCGGCGGCGATGAAGATGCCGACCAGCCAGATCGCGAACACGACCCACTTGGCGCGGGAGCCCACGGGGCGGGCGAAGATCGAGCGGCGTTCGGACATGCGGTTGCCTTTCTACCGTGTGTCCCCCGCGTGACTTGTTATCGACCTGCGCCCGGTGGCGAGATCCTACCTCGGTTGCTACAGGATTGACAGGTAGCGGTCGAGCTCCCACTGCGTCACCTGGACGCGGTAGTCCTCCCACTCCTGCCGCTTGATCTCCACATAGCGGTTGAAGATGTGCTCGCCGAAGGTGCGCAGCACGAGCTCCGACTCCGCGGTCAGCTCGATCGCCTCGCCGAGCGTCTCCGGCAGCTGCTCGATCCCAAGCCGCTTCCGCTCCTCCGGGCTGATGTGGTACAGGTTCTTCTCCATCGGCTCGGGCAGCTCGTAGCCCTTCTCGACGCCCTCCAGGCCCGCCGCGAGCAATGCCGCGAACGTGAGGTAGGGGTTGCAGGCCGGGTCGGGGCAGCGGATCTCGGCTCGCGTGGCCTGCTCCTTGCCCGGGTGGTAGAGCGGCACCCGGACCAGCGCCGAGCGGTTGCGGCGTGACCACGCGCAATAGACCGGGGCCTCGTAGCCTGGCACGAGCCGCTTGTAGGAGTTCACCCACTGGGCGAAGACCGAGCAGATCTCGCGCGCGTGCTTGAGCTGGCCGGCGATGAACGCTTTGCCGGTCTCGGACAGGAAGTACTGGTCGTTCGCGTCGTAGAAGGCGTTGCGGCCATCCTTGAAGAGCGACTGGTGCGTGTGCATGCCCGACCCGTTCTCGCCGAACAGCGGCTTGGGCATGAAGGTCGCATGCCAGCCGTACTTCATGGCGTACTCCTTGACCGTGATGCGGTAGGTCATGGTGTGATCTGCCATCTCGAGCCCGTTGGCGTAGCGCATGTCGATCTCGTGCTGCGAGGGGCCGACCTCGTGGTGGGTGTACTCCACGTGGATGCCGAGCTGCTCGAGCGCGAGCACCGTCTCGCGTCGCACGTCCGAGCCGGCGTCCAGCGTCGTGAGGTCGAAGTATCCGCCCTCGTCGAGGATCTCCGGCGCGGCGCCGTTCTCGGTCTTGGCGTTGCGGAAGTAGAAGTACTCGAGCTCCGGGCCCACGTTGAAACGGTCGAAGCCCATCTGCTCGGCTCGCTCGAGGGCCCGGCGCAACACCTGGCGCGGATCGCCCTCGTATGGGTCGCGGCTCGGCGTGACGATGTCGCAGAACATGCGCGCCACGCCCTTGTCCTCAGGCCGCCAGGGGAGCACCGCGAAAGTCGACGGATCGGGCATCGCGATCATGTCCGACTCCTCGATCGCGTTGAAGCCGGTGATCGAGGACCCGTCGAAGCCCATTCCGCCCTCGAAGGCGTCGTCGAGCTCCTCCGCGTTGATCGAGAAGCTCTTCAGCTGGCCGAGGATGTCCGTGAACCAGAGGCGGACGAAGCGGATGTCTCGGTCGTCTACGAACGACTTGATGTCATCGGCGGTCCGGGGCGGCTGATCGGCCATTCGGGCGGCTCCTTGGGCGAGTCTTTGGTCGGCGGAGCGGGACAGGCTAAACAGCTATAGCCAGGAGCGCGCCCAGACCTTCAGCGACCGCACGGCGGGCTCGAGCGCGCGGCCCTTCTCGGTGAGGCCGTACTCGATTCGCACCGGCACGCCCTCGCTCGCGCGGCGTTCGACGATCCCCACCGCCTCGAGCTCCTTGAGGCGCTCGGACAGGAGGCGGTCGGACAGGTCGGGCACCAGGACCTTCACCTCGGAGAAGCGCAGCGGACCGTCCAAGAGGACGAAGACGATCGCCCCCGTCCAGCGCTTTCCGATCAGCTCGATCGCCGCGTGGTACGCCGAGCAACAGCTCTCGCGCCGCGCGGCGACCGGATTGTCTTCCGCGGTGGCCTGCTCGGCCATCTTGTAATCGTATCCGGAGACGGCGCGGATGACTGCTGGCATCAGGCTGCCTGCTGGAGGCGGGCGTCTTCGGTCGACCCGTCGCGTGGGACGTCCCCGGCGCGAGTGACGAGGTTGCCGAAGGTGGCCAGCGCCACGTGGGCGATCGCCTCCAGGATCTGCTCGTCGGCCCAGCCCGCCTCGAGTGCCTCCTCGTGCTTGTGCCGCGGCGGCGCGCCGTCCGACTCGAGCAGCGCCTTCACGAAGCGGAGAAGGACGGCCTCGCGCTCGTCGCGCGAGTCGAACTCGCGTGCCAGGGCGATCTCGTCCAGCCCCAGACCGCTGTCGCGCGCGGTGCGCTGGAGCGTGGAGAGCCCGTACTCGCTGCCCTGGTGCTCGGCGACCGCGAGCGCGATGCGCTGCTGGGTCGCGTAGGGCAGCGCCCCGTTGCGGAGCTCGGAGCGGAAGCGGGCGTACGCGCGGAGCACCGCCGGCGAGCCGGCGAGCACGCCGATGAAGTTGGGGAGCTGGCCGCCGCCCGCCAGGGCGCCCTTGAGGATCGGGACGCTCCGCTCCGGGGCGGTGAGCTCATCGTGTACCTGAAACCTGCTCTCCTTCGTCTTCATCGCGCTTCACTTTCCGCTCATGCTTACAGGCCGTAAGTATAGGCGGAAAAGGCGTGAGCAATACGCCAATTGAGACCGGTCGTTCTACGGTCGCGCGGGCTAGGCGTGCGCGGTGCCGGCGGCCACCGCCACCAGGAAGAGGCCCAGAAGGAACGCCCACAGGGCGATCCGGTCCGGCTGGGCCAACTGTGCCTCGATCACCGAGTGGCGCCGGCGCGGCGGCGCGGCCTGGCCGGCGATGGTGACGGTGCGGCGCCCCTCCGTCGGAGCCGGGCCCGCGGGCGACGGCGCGCTTTGCTCGAAGCGGCGCGGCTCCGGGCTGGTCGCGTCCTCGGAGGGCCGGAGGGGGACCGGTTCGGCAACGTGCCCGTCGTCGCCCGGCCGGCGCTCGAAGCGACGGCTCTCACGACGCTCGGCGTCCTCGATCTTGCGCTCCCACTGGAGCAGGACCGCCTCCCGGCTCATTCCGTTGTCATCCTCCCGCAGGGCGCGGGCACCGGCTGTGGACATCGGCTCTCTTTCTTCTCGCCTGCGGGGTTAGCTGACGGGCTCGCGCTGAAAGAGTCGCGCGTCGCGAGGCATCGCGATTCGCCCCCGGCCCTGCGGCCATCTGGGTCCCCCACGCCCCGCTGCCGGGCGGAGCTTCGGCTTGGATGGACGCGGCCATGCTAGCAGCAGAGCGCATCCATCGGACGGAACAAAAAGCCGGAAAATGCAGCTTGCTTCGGCGCCCGTGGCTTACTGCCCCGCGACCCGCTCCACGTACGCCGCCACGTCCTCGGCGTCCTGGCCCTGGAGCAGTCCCGCGGGCATGCGGCCCTGGCCCGTGCCGCCGTTCTCGATGGCGTTGAGAACGCGCTCGCGGTCGACCCCGCCCAGCTCGTCGAGGTCGGGCCCGGTGACCCCGGTCGCCTGAACCGCATCGAGGTTGTGGCAGCTCTTGCAGGTGGCGATGAAGAGCTCCTTGCCGCTCTCGAGCTGCTCGCTCGGCTGCTCGGTGCGGAGGCTGCCGACCCCGCCCTCGGCTTCCCCGCGCGCCGCGATCACGGCGGCCGGCACGGCGATGCCGAGCGCGACGTAGATCACCAGGATGATGATCGGGAACGACCGCCGGCCGCCGCTGAGATAAGCCTCGCGCGCGGCCCCCGGACCCCCTGAGAAGGCGACGAACAGAACCCCGATTCCCAGCACCAGGAAGGGGGCGATGACGAAGAGCCATTCCATCGCGGGCGGCACTCTACCTGCCGCGCGCGCTTCCCTTGCGGCTTCCCCCGGAGGCGACCGCTAGGCGCCTAGGCCGACTCGGCCGCTGCCCGGCGGGCCCGCTTCCAGCTCCCGTAGGCGGCGAACACGTCGCTCAGTGCGGGCAGCGCCTCGTCGTCGGAGGCGCGCTGCTGGTAGTCGACCATCAGCAGGCGCTCGGGACGCTGGCCGGCGTCCTCGGCCACCTGCCTGATCGCCTTGCGCACGTCCTCCTTCGAGGTCTCGGCGTCCCCGCCCGCCCGTTTGGCCTCGTGCGCGAAGACGCCGGCGGCGCTGCCCCGCGCGCCGGGCTCGGCGGACGGCGTCGGGCGGGCGCGTCCCGTGCCGACGAGCAGCCGGCAGTGCGGGCACCGGAGTGGCGCCACAGGCCAGTCCTCGCCGACCTTGCGCTCGATCAGCAGGTGGCAGTGCGGGCAGAAGGCGTCCTCCGCCGGCTTTGCCTTCGCCGGCTTGGACTTCCTTCTGCGTGTGGCGGACGAGTTCTTCTTCTGACGGGTTGCGGACGGCAAAGGCACCCCCTGGTGGTGCGCCTTTAGTCGCCGGGAGAGCCGTCGTCCAAACCGATATTCGATGAGCGGTCGTTGACGGTCGCCCGTCGGCGAACGGATTCCGGGTTCATGTCGCGACTGCTGCGCGGGGGCCTCAAGCCTTTATTGAGAATGATTCTCAATGGGTGATACCGTGCCGGGCATGGAAACGACTTGGGACTGCATCGTGGTGGGCGGCGGGGCCGCGGGGCTGAGCGCGGCGCTGGTGCTGGGCCGGGCCCGGCAGCGCACGCTCGTGGTCGACGCCGGCTCGCCGAGCAACCTCCCCGCCGAGGGCGTCGGAGGGCTGCTCGGACACGACGGCCGCCCGCCCGCCGAGCTGTACGCCATCGGACGGGAGGAGCTGGCGACCTACCCGACGGTCGAGCTGCGAGCGGAGACCGTGGACAGCGGCGAGCGAGTCGACGGCGGCTTCGCGCTCGAGCTCTCAGGCGGCCGCCGCGAGGCGACCCGTCGAGTGATCCTCGCGACAGGGATGGACTACCGGCCCCCCGAGCTTCCGGGTCTCCGAGAGCTGTGGGGCCGGTCCGTGTTCCACTGTCCCTTCTGTCACGGCTGGGAGGTGCGAGATCAGGCGCTCGCCGTGCTGGGCGGCGGCGAAGGCGGAGTGCACCGCGCCCTGCTCCTGCGCGAATGGAGCGGCGACGTCGTGCTGCTCGGGAACGGTCCGGCGGAGCTCGGCGAGGGCGACGGCGAGCGCCTCGCGGCAGCCGGTATCGAGGTCGACGAGCGGCCCGTCGCGGGGCTCGTCGCGCGCGGCGACACGCTCGCCGCGATCGAGTTCACCGACGGTTCGTCACTCGCGCGCGAGGGACTGCTAGTGCCCGTCACCCTCGCGCAGCGCTCCGCGCTCGCGACGCAGCTCGGGGCCGAGACCGCCGAGCCCGGGCCGATCGTCGTGGACCCCGTGATGGTCGACCGGATGTTCCGCACGACGTCGGAGGGCGTCTCGGCCGCCGGCGACGTGAGCGCCCAACTCCAGCAGGTGGCGGGAGCGATCTCGGCCGGGTCGCTGGCCGCGGTCGGGGTGGTGCAGAGCCTGATGGCCGAGAAGCGCGGGCTGACGATGCCCGCCGTCCCGACTCGCACCGCGGCATAGAAAGGCCCCGCGAGGTGCGGGGCCTTCCCTTAGCCGGCCTGTAAGCCGGATCCTGTCGTGAGCAACCATCCGTCTCGTCCGGTCGCGGTCCGTGACCGTGCCGGACGGGGCTTTCGCCCTGCGGCCCACCTGGAGCTCGGCGGGCAGCGTCATCGCTCCTGCTTGGCCTTGCACCGGGCGGGGTTTGCCTGGCCGCCGCGTCGCCGCGACGCCGGTGCGCTCTTACCGCACCATTTCACCCTTGCCGGCGCCAACTCACGTGAGGTTGGCGCTTAGGCGGTGTGTTTCTGTGGCACTGTCCCGCGGGTTTCCCCGGGTCGGTTCCCCGACCACCCTCGCCCTGCGGTGTCCGGACTTTCCTCGAGGGGCCGGTTTTCTCCCCGACCTCCCCGCGGCTGCTCGGCCGGCAGCTCAAGTGTAGGCCGGGCCGGGCCGGCCGGCCACCGAGGGGCGGCGGCGTCCGGCGAGGTGGCGGCGTCCAGCGAGGCGGGCGGCGAGCGTCTACGAGAGCGTCGAGCCGCAGCCGGAGCAGCGCGCGGCGCCGTTGTCGGGGTGCATCCGGCCGCGGCACACAGGGCACTCCGCCGCGCCCTCGGTCCGTACGGATCGCACCGTCCTCTCGAGCAGCATCTCGAGCGTCATCTCGGATCCGTCCGCCCGCCGCAGCCGGCGCGCCTCGCCGAACGGGGACAGCGGTGCCTCGAGCAGAGCCGTGCTCATGTCACTCTCCTGCACAGCCCGACCACGCGCCCGAGCACCTGCGCCTCGCGCGTGCGGATCGGCTCCATGGTCTCGTTCTCCGGTTGGAGGCGCACGTGGTCCTCCTCGCGAAAGAAGCGCTTGACGGTTGCCTCCTCGCCGACAAGCGCCACGACGATGTCGCCGTCGCCCGCGGTCTCCTGGCGGCGCACGATCACGAAGTCGCCCTCGAGGATGCCGGCCTCCTTCATCGAGTCGCCCTTCACGCGGAGAACGAACTCACCGTCGTCGCCACCGGCGATTCCGGGCACGGGCACGTACTCCTCGATGTTCTCGTCTGCCAGCACCGGCTGACCCGCCGCCACCTGTCCCACGACGGGCAGCCCCGGCGGCGTGACGACCTGCCTGGCCTTGTCCTTCAGCACCTCGATAGCGCGCGGCTTGGTGGGATCGCGGCGCAGCAGCCCGAGCTTCTCGAGGTTGGCGAGATGGGCGTGCACGGTCGACGACGAGGTCAGGCCGATCGCCTTGCCGATGTCCCGCACGGTGGGCGGGTAGCCGTGCTCGCTCACGTGCCGCTTGACATAGTCGAAGATCTCCTGCTGGCGCTTGGTCAGGTTCATTTCGACCATCAAGACCTCCTCTGAGAGCCGGTCGTATGCGGTGGTCCGAACATGTGTTCGCAGAGTACCCCGCCCGTCGGACGACATCAAGAGACGGCCCTCGAAACGGCCCGGGAAGCGAGCTGAGCGGCTTTATACTCAGCGCTCCACGCGCCTGTGGCGGAATTGGTAGACGCGCAAGGTTGAGGGCCTTGTCCTGCGTAAGCGGGGTGGGAGTTCGAGTCTCCCTGGGCGCACTGAAGAAACCGTGCTATGGCAGATGGGCTCGGCAGTTGAGGTGGGTGGGCGCCAGAGATACGGTGTGCGGCGGCGGCGTTCGGCGCGGAGGAGTGCTGGCGCCCTCGACTGGCCCTGATGTTCATGAGGAGGACCGAGATGGTGCCCGTACGA
>Ga0081538_10000353_pt1 | contig 52501 bp, 57 predicted proteins | sample TabmetS5T2R1_FD_71022 | JGI IMG/M metagenome (GOLD analysis project Ga0081538, IMG submission 71022) | Tabebuia heterophylla rhizosphere microbial communities from the University of Puerto Rico - S5T2R1 | ecosystem: Host-associated > Plants > Roots > Rhizosphere ...
GCACGCGCGTCTACTGGCTGCTGCTGCCGACTCCGCGCGGCGGCTTCTTCCGCGAAACCTTTCCCGCAGTCAACGCAGGCATCCGGCGCGCGGCCAGGCGGGCGCGCCGCGACGTGCGTGTGATCGACCTGGTCGAGGTGTTCACGCCCGGCGGGCGCTATCGGGATTCGATGCCCGTGAACGGCCGCCTTCGGCGCGTGCGCCAGGGCGACGGCGTCCACCTGAACACGACCGGCGCGTCCATTGCGGCGAACGTGATCATCCGAACGCTGCGGCGCGAGCGGATTCTGCGCTGACCGCCGAGGGGCCGGGCACGCCGCCGCCGGGCGCGGGCGCCGAGGGCGGTGGCTCCGGCTCCGCTGGGGCCGGCGCGGACGTGAGCGCCTCGCGGATCAGGCGCGCCATGGCCCGCGCGCCCTTCGGAGTCAGGTGCAGGCCGTCGCTATAGAACCAGTCGCTACGGCCGGCGCTCCGCCTGACCCAGTCGATCACGCGCACGCGGTTCGGCCAGCGCCGGCCCGCCTGGCGCATCACCGTCTGGTCGGAGCTCTGCATCCCGCCCACCTCGCGCGGCGTGACGAGGCCGAGCACGCGCTCGCGCCCGACGATCCGCAGCGCCTGGCGAACCTGGTCGAGGGTGACCGTCCAGTTCGTGCCGAGCCCGACGACCACGAAGCGCGGCAGCGCGCTCCTGCGCGCCCGCAGCACGCTGATGCCCTCGCTCATCTGGCGGCAGCCGCGCACGTCGACCTCGAAGCCGCGCCGCCGTAGCGAGTCGAACGCGCCCAGCATGATCGAGTCGCCGACCGCGAGCGGCGGCGGACTGAAGGGCGAGTTGGCGGTCGGAGAGCCGCGCACGGCGCCGCCGCAGGCAGCCTGCGCCGACGGAGCGAGCATGAGCGCGGCCACCAGCAGCCCTAAGATCGCGCCCGTCCGCAGTGGTCTTCCCCTCTTTCGAGTTCGCATTCTTCTTTCCGGTGGTGCTCGCCCTGTCCTGGGCGCTGATGCCGCATCCGCGTGTCTGGAAGCCGTTCATCCTCGCTTCGAGCTACCTGTTCTACGCGGCGGCGAGCCCACGCTATGCACTTCTCCTCGCCGGCGTCACACTCGCGAACCAGGCCGGTGCAGTGCTCGTCGATCGCAGCGAGGACGAGAAGCGCCGCCGCCTGATCATGGCAGCCACGATCGCCGTCGATCTGGGTGTCCTCGGGCTGTTCAAGTACTACGGCTTCTTCGCCGGAGAGATCGGGTCGTTCCTGGATTCGCTCGGGCTCGGCATGCCCCTGCCGCTGCTCACCCTGGCGCTGCCGATCGGCCTGTCCTTCATCACCTTCCAGGCGATCTCGTACGTGGTCGACGTGAAGCGCGGCGTGCTGCGTCCGGCGTCGACGCTCGACTTCGGGCTTTACCTGTCGTTCTTCCCGCACGTGGTGGCCGGGCCGATCGTGCGCGCCCGCGAGTTCATCCCGCAGCTGGCGAGCCCGCGCAACCCGCGCGACGTCGCGGTGGGAGCCGGCGTCGTGCTGATCGCGCTTGGCCTGATCAAGAAGGTCGCGCTGGCCGACTACCTGGCGCGCGAGATCGTGGACCCGGTGTTCGGCGTCCCCGAGGCCTATGCGGCGCCGGACGTGGCGCTCGCCGCCTACGCCTACGCGGCGCAGATCTACTGCGACTTCTCCGGCTACACGGACATCGCGATCGGCGTGGCGCTGTTGCTCGGCTTCGTCTTCCCCCAGAACTTCAACAACCCGTACCGCGCGCTCAGCTTCCGCGACTTCTGGCGGCGCTGGCACATGACGCTCTCGCGCTTCCTGCGCGACTTCCTCTACATCCCGCTGGGCGGGAACCGCCACGGCAAGCTCGAGACCTACCGCAACCTGATGATCACGATGGTGCTCGGCGGGCTCTGGCACGGCGCGGCCTGGGGCTTCATCCTCTGGGGCACGCTGCACGGCGTGGCGTTGGTGGTCGAGCACGCGCTGCGCGACCGCGGCATCCCCCGTCCGCCGGCCTGGCTCGCCTGGCTGATCGTCTTCAACGTCGTCGTCTTCGGCTGGATCCTGTTCCGCGCCGAGAGCCTCGAGCTGGCGGCGACGTTCATCGGCCAGCTGTTCGTGCCGGGGCCGGCGACTCTGTGGAGCGTGGTGACCGTGGGCGCCGTGCTCGTCGTGATCGGCTTCCAGCTGCTCCCGCCCGACCCGCGCGACCGCCTGAGCGTACGGCTCGCCGGCCTGCCCGCCCCGGCGCTCGGCCTCGCACTCGCGATTGTGGTGGCGATCGTCGGCGCTACGGTCCCGAGCCAGGGCGTCCCCCCGTTCATCTACTTCCAGTTCTGACGTGACCGAGCCCTACTACCCCACGAGCCCCGAGCCGCCGGTACCGCCCACGCCGAAGGGGCGGCGCCTGACGGCCCGGCACGCGATCATCGTCGTCTTCATCGCGGCGCTTCTGCTCGTACTGTTCGAAGGCTCGTCGATCCGCTCGGCCGGCGAGGAGATGGACCCGGGGCTGGAGCGCGATCTCGTGCTCGCCATCGGCGAGCCCGCCGGCTGGCTCGCCGACCGGCTCCCCTTCGACGAGTGGACCGACGACGCCCTCGCCGTGCTCGAGGACGAAGAGGCCGGGGGCGCAGGCGGCTTCGACGCCGCCGGTCCTGCCGCCGGCGGGCGCGGCGTGCCACCCGTGCCGCCCACCTCTTTCGCACCGGAGCAGCTCGGCGAGCAGGCGGCCCCAGCGGGCCAGCTGAACCAGCTGCTCGTGACGGGCGACTCGCTGGCGATGCCGCTCGACGTCGAGCTGGCCCGCCGGCTCGCCGACACCGATCCAGACGTCGAGGTCGAGCGCGACCCGCACGTCGGCACCGGCATCTCCAAGACCGGGCTGCTCGACTGGGGCAGGCTCTCCACCGAGCAGGCCGCCGGCGACCCGGACGCCGTGGTCGTCTTCATCGGCGCCAACGAGGGCTTCGAGCTGCCCCGCCCGGGCGGCGGCGAGGTCGAGTGCTGCGGCGCAGAGTGGGCCGCCGAGTTCGCCTACCGCGTGCGGCGCATGATGAACACGTACAGGCGCGGCGGCCGCGCCCGCGTGTACTGGCTGACCCTGCCGGCGCCGCGCGACCCCGACCGCCAGGAGATCGCGCGCGCCGTCAACGCGGCCATCGAGGTGGGCGCCCAGCCCTACCGCTCACAGGTGCGCGTGCTCGATATGGAGGAGATCTTCACGCCGGGCGGCGACTACCGCGACGCGATGGAGGTCGACGGCCGCCGCCAGATCGTGCGCGAGCCCGACGGCATCCACCTGAACAGCCGCGGCGCGGGGCTTGCCGCGGACGCGGTGCTCGAGGCGGTGCGGCAGGACTTTCCGGATTAGGGGCGGGCCGGGGGTGTTCTCCGCCGGCTTCATCGGCGGAGCAGGCGGCGATAGACGGGAATCGGTTCCACTGTCCTGACTTTGTGGCGTATAGGCCCCACAGCTCAGGACGGTGGCGCAATCAGAGCACAGGCACCGAACGATCTTCGATCCCCGACCCCTTCCCCAGCCAGTGCGCGAGACCGACCCGCCGAGCGACTAAGGCTCCACGAACGTCTCAAATCCGCCGTAGCGCATTGCGCTCATGTCGGCCAGCTGCTCGCCCTCGGTCATCGCGACCACGCGCGGATCGTTCATCACCTTCTCCATCACCTCGTCGCGGTGGGCGCGTGAGTTGAACTCGGCGACCGCCGCGGTCATGGTGAGGCCGTCGTCGGTGGCGAATCCCTCTCCGACGTCGTCGGCGCGGAACTCGCGGTAGCCGAGGCCGCCGTGCTCCTTGACGATCGCGCCGAAGGTCGTGGCCTGTTCGCTGTACTCGCCAAGCCGCTCCTCCCGCACCGGCAGCAGGTAGATGTCGACGTAGCCGGATGCCATGTCTTCCTCCGTGGTGGTGGACTGGAAATCAGACCGGCCGCGGCCGCGAAAGTCATCGAGACCGCTTCTCGAGCCGCGCCATGTGCCTCACACCAACCTCGTACATGTCGCGCAGGAAGGCAGCGATCGTCTCCAGCTCGCGCTCGTCGCGGCCCTCGACCACTCGTAGCGCGTCCTGCTCGAGCGCGCCGAACTGCTTCGCCACTCGCTGCCCTCCCGAAGCCATCTCCACGAGCACTCGCCGGCGGTCGTCCGGGTCCGGGCGGCGGCGGGCGACGCCGCTGCGCTCGAGCCGGTCGATCAGCCCAGTCACCGCCGCCGGGCTCAGGCCGGTCAGCTCGCCGAGACGGCCGGCGCTGAGCGGGCCGTGCTGCTGGATCGCGCCGAGGACCTCGAGGTCGGTGGAGCTCAGCTCGACGCTTTTCGCGATCGCCGCGCTCATGACCACCGACTGGCCCGTCATCTCCCTCAGGAGATCGAGCACCTCTCTAGGGCTTGACATCTCTCAATCCATTCCCTACGCTACACCGAAATATTCGGTATTCCAAACTATTCACTCGACCGAAGGATACTTGATCATGACACAGCCAGGCGACACCACCACCCGCACGCTTCGGATCACCCCGCGCGCGGCCGCACTCGACATCTCATCGGATGACGCGCCTGTGCGGATGCGCTGGAGTGGCCCCACCCCGCGCATCCGCGAGCGCGGCGCTGTGACCGAAGTCGGCTACTCACCGGGGGCGCGCTTGCGCGCGCTGGCCGCGCAACGCAGCCGGCTTGGGCTCACACTCGACCGACGGACTCCGCTCGCAATCGAGATCGAGGGCGGCGTCTCCCGGCTGAGCGCGGATCTGTCTGGGCTCGACCTGCGCGAGCTCGTCATCTCAGGTGGCGCCACCCACGTGACCGTCGACCTCCCCGTGCCCACTGGCGATCTCCCGGTCCGCATCGAGGGCGGCGCCAGCCGGGTGACCGTGCGCCGACCGGCGGGCGTCCCCGTGAGCGTCGAGATCGACGGCGGCGCCACGGGCCTGACGATCGACGACGAGCCACTTGGCCCGATGGGCGGCCACGTACGAGCAAACGCGGCCGGCGACGGCCCCGCGATCCGGTTGCACGTGAGTGGCGGCGCCAGTGACCTCAGCGTCGAGACCGCCGCCGTCCGCGAGCTGGCGTACGCGCTCTAGGTACCGATGATCGTCGTGAGGCGAGCCGAGCTTCCCGTGAATGACTTCGCCCGCGAATTCGAAGGCGTGCGGCACGGCGGCGTCGGGCTGTCTCTCGTGCTGACGGAGGCGAAGCCGGGCGAGGGCCCGGCGCTCCACGCCCACCCCTACGACGAGGTGCACGTGGTCCACGAGGGCGAGGCGGCTTTCGCAGGCGGCGGCTCCCGCGGCGTGCTGAGCGCCGGCGACATCGTCGTCGTCCCGGCCGGCGTGCCGCACCGCTTCGAGAACTGCGGGCGCGGCACGCTGCGCCAGCTCGGCATTCACCTGAGCCCGCGCTTCGTCACCAACTGGCTGCCAGCGCCGCGGCGCCGGCCGGCTAGGTGAACTGCGTGTACGTGTGCTTGACGGTGTTGCCGCCTCTCTTGCAGGTCACCCGCGAGTCATATGACTGGCTCGACTTGTTGAAGCGCGACTCGCTGCAGCGGTAGCCGGAGACGCGGCTGCACCTGCCCGACTTGCCAGGGCGGCAGCCGTGGAACGCGCGGATCAGGCTGCGGGCGCTGCGACAGGACGTTCCGCTCGCGCGAATGCTCAGCACGTAGGTCGTTCCGTACGAGCGGCTGTTGCCAACCGAGCAGGACTTCGACGCAGTCGCCGGCGCGTCGGCCATCGCTGCCGGCGCGAGTGCGGCACTGGCGGCGAGGACGGCGAGGGGCGCGCTGCAACGGATGAAGCGAGACATTGGTGCGAGATCCTCCAGGCTCAGACGGTGGTGGCCCGCCGTAAGGTAGCGCTCATCGGCGAATATGCGCCGATGGCAACCGTGACCGGCGTTCGGCCGCCCAAGCTGCGCTCGCGTCCGCGCCTGCGCGCGCTCGCTGCCGCCCCGCCGGAGGAGGTCGCCGATGGCGTGTGGGTGCTGCGCGGCGGGCTCACGAGGACGATGAACGTGTATCTCGTCCGCGACGACGAGCGCGGCGGCGCTCTGGTCTTCGATGCCGGAGAGAAGGGCATGGCCACGTCGATCGTCGCCGCCGCCATCCCGCACGGCGGGATCTCGCGCATCGTGCTCGGCCACGGTGACACCGACCATCGCGGCGCCGCGCCGGCGCTGCGCGCCTACGCCGACGTCCTGTGTCACCCCGACGCCGTCGAGCAGGCGCAGGGCTCGGGCGGCCGGGACTACTGGCGGCCTGAGGCTTTGCCGCTCGACGTGCGCCTGCTCCACGGATTCACTCACCGCTTCGTGTGGGACGGCGGGCCCGTGCACATCGACGGCACCGTCCGTGAGGGTGACCGGCTTGCGGGCTTCGAGGTCATCGACCTGCCCGGCCACGCACCCGGGCTGATCGGCCTCTGGCGTGAGCGCGACCGCGTCGCGCTCGTCTCGGACTGCTTCTACATGAACGACATGCACGGCAGGCCCCAGCCGCCGAGCGTGCCCCTGGACGCCTACAACCTCGACACCGCGCAGGCCAGGCGGTCGCTTCGGAAGCTCGCCGGGCTCCGTCCCGCGATCGCCTGCCCCGGGCACCTCGGGCCCCTCACTGGACCCGACGTCGCCGCACAGCTCGAAGCCGCAGCGGCGGCTTGACCGTCAGGGGGTAAATCGGAACGTGACGACGTCGCCGTCCTGCATCACGTAGTCGCGACCCTCGACGCGCTGCAGTGCGCGTTCACGGGCAGCGTTGTAGCCGCCCGCCTCGACGAGTGCGTCCCAGGGTGTGACCTCGGCCGCGACGAAGCCCTTCTCCATGTCCGTGTGGACGGCGCCCGCGGCCTGGCGCGCGCGGGTGCCGCGCGGGATCGCGCGGGCGCGCGCCTCCTTGTCCTGCCCGGCAGTGAAGAACTGGATCAGGTCGAGCAGCGCGAACGCCTCGCGCACAACCGTCTCCAGCCCTGACTCCGCGACGCCGAGCTCCTGGCGCATCGCCTCGGCCTCGTCTTCGTCGAGCTCCGACAACTCCGAGTCGAGGCGGGCACTCACGGCGGCCGCCCGCGCGTCTCGCTGCGCCGCGTGCTCGACGAGCGCGGCCGGCGGCTCGAGCGGTTCACCCTCGCCCACGTTCGCCACATACAGCACCGGCTTCGAAGTCAGCGCCTGCAGGCGAACGCCCGCCCCCGGGGCGTCGTCGGGCTCGGGCACCGTGCGCACGCTCCGGCCAGCGCGCAAGGCTTCGACCACCTCGCGCAGCCAGCGCTCCTCGGCCACCGCCAGCTTGTCGAGCGACTTGGCCTGCTTCGAGACGCGCTCGAGGCGCCGCTCGGCCTGCTCCAGATCGGCGAACAGCAGCTCTGTCTCGATCGTCTCGACGTCCGCGAGCGGGTCGACCTGGCCGTCGGGGTGCACGACGCTCGGGTCGTCGTGCACGCGCACCACGTGCAGGATCGCATCCGTCTCGCGGATGTTCGCCAGGAACTGGTTGCCGAGGCCCTCGCCCTGGTGCGCGCCGCGCACGAGCCCGGCGATGTCGTGAAACTCGATCGTCTCGTGCACGACCGGGTGGGCGCCCACCGTCGCGGCCACCTTGTCGAGGCGCTCGTCCGGCACGCCGACGATCGCGACGTTTGGCTCGACGGTGGTGAAGGGGTAGTTGGCCGCCTGCGCGCCCGCCCGCGTGAGCGCGTTGAACAGCGACGACTTGCCCGCGTTCGGCAGCCCGACGATCCCGATCTTCACGGCGTGAGCAGCCTTCCAAGCGCCTCGCCGAGCAGCGCGCCGGCAACGACGTCGGTCGGGTAGTGCACGCCGAGGTAGGGACGCGAGAGGGCCATCGCCAGCGCGAGACCGTAGAGCGGTCCCGCGGGCAGCGCCTGCGACAGTGCCCGTGCCCCCGCAAACGAGGTCGAGGCGTGTGCGGACGGGTAGGAGCGCCCCGAGATCACCGGCGCCAGCGCCGGCAGGTCCTCGAGCGCCGGGCGCGCCCGGCGCACGAGCCGCTTGACGGCCGTGTTCGCCACGAGCGTGGTCGCCACGATGCCAGTACAGCGCAGGTAGACGTGGCGCCGGCCGCCATCGAGCGCCAGGCCGGCAGCGGCCAAGCCGTGCCAAACAAGGCCATGCTCCCCGGCGCGCGCGATCGCGATCACCACCGCCTCGGCGGGCGCCCAGTGGCCACGCGTGCGTAGCTCGCGCAGCATCCGCTGGTCGAGCGCGCGCAGGTCCGCGCCGAGGTTCCGCATGCGCGCTCGCCGCGGCGGCCGGCTAGAACCCGACCTTCTGGTCCTCGGTGTCGAGCCGCACGTAGACGACCTGGGCGAGGTCGATTGCGACCTGCGAATCGACCGTCTCGAGCTCGTGCCAGCGCTCCGCGCTCGAGTCCTCGAGCGCCTTGCGCAGGCCCTCCCAGGCCTCCTGGTTCACGCGGCAGGGCAGCACCTGGCCGCCCTTGAAGCCAATGTCGATACGTCGTGCTGGTTCAGCCATCAGTGGGCCTCCGCGGCCTCGACCAGCTCCGTCAGCACGCCGCCGGTCGACTTCGGGTGTAGGAACGCCACGCGGCTGCCGCGGATGCCCGCGCGCGGCTGCTCGTCGATCAGCCGCAGCCCGGCGGAGCGCACCGACTCGAGCGCCCCTGCGATGTCCTTGGTCGCGTAGGCCACGTGGTGAAGACCGGGACCGTTCCGGGCAAGGAAGCGGCCCACGGGGGTGTCCGGACCGAGCGGGCGCAGCAGCTCGACGTGGTTCTCCCCCACGCCCAGCAGGATCGCCTCGACGCCCTGCGACTCGACCGTCTCGCGGTGCTGCAGCTCGAGGCCGAAGCGGTCGCGGTAGAGCACGACGGCCTCGTCGAGGTCCTCCACGGCCACTCCGATGTGGTCTATCCGCTCGAACACGGCCGATGAGGCTACAACCCCCTGCATGGTCAACATCGAGGATCCGCAATACGACGAGCTGCGCGAGAAAGAGGGCTTCCGCTGCAGCCGTGCCCGCGTCAGCCGTCAGGTGGGCGCCGAGCGCCTAGGCCTCAGCCTCTGGGAGGTCCCGCCGGGCGAGGCCGCCTACCCCTACCACGCCCACCTCACCGAGGAAGAGCTCGTGATCGTGCTGGAGGGAAGGCCGAGCCTGCGCACGCCGGCGGGCTGGCGCGAGCTCAATCGGGGCGAGGTGGTCTCGTTCCTGCGCGGCGAGCAGGGCGCGCATCAGATCGTCAACCGAACGGATTCCAACATCCGCTTTCTCGCCTTCTCGACCCACGGTGAGCCCGACGTCGTGCTGCAGCTCGACTCGGGGAAGGTGGGCGCCTTCGAGCGCCTGCCTGCGGGCGGCGGCCTGCGCGTCTGGTTCCGGCGGGACGACGAGGTCGACTACTACGAGGGCGAATCCGCACCGGCCTGATCCGGCACGACGAGCCGGAACGCCTCGCGCTCGACGTGGAACTCGATCGTCGGACCGGCCGGGATCAGCTCACCGTCCACGTTGAGCGTCGTTGCCCTCTCGAGTTCGAGCTCGACCAGCTCGGCCGGCACGTGTCGGACGCCGGCCTGGCCGGTCAGGCGGCGCGTGCGCAGTCCGTACGCGTAGCCCACCAACCGGATCCGCGAGCCGGCCTCGAGCACGGCAACGTCGAGCAGTCCGTCGCGCGCGTCGGCGACCTCGAGCTGTGAGCCGGCGCCGAACGAGCCGGTCCCGGCAACCGTCACCTGCCAGGCCTTGCCCTCAAAGGCCTGGACGCCGTCCGCCGTCACCGAGCAGCCGATCGGGCGCCCGCTGAGGCCCGACCAGAGCGCCCCGGCGAAGTAGGCGACCGGCCCCAGTACTCGCTTCATGTCGGTGGCTGCCTCGCCCGCCAGTGAGGCGAGCCCGGCGCTGGCGGCGTTCACAAACGGCCGCTCGCGGATGCCAGCCGGGGGCTCGCGCCCCCGGACCCCCGTGGCACCTGGTTGGCCTATCCAGGCAAGGTCGAGCGCGCGGAGCATCGTGCCGAGCGCGGCGAGCCGTGCGGCGGAGTGAGGGCCGGCCGGCAGGCCCTGGCCACGGGCGAAGTCATTCGCGGTGCCGACCGGGATCACGGCGAGCGGCACGCCGACGCGCGATGCGGCGGCCGCGGCGAGCCCGAGCGCGCCGTCGCCGCTCGCGACCGCGATCCGGTCAGCTCCCGAAGCCGCCGCCGCGCCGGCCTCGTCGGGCGCGAACAGCGTCACCTCGACCCCGTACTCGCGCAGCAGGCCGGCGATCACATCGGGATCGCTCCCGGCGCCCGACTCCGGGTTGACGATCAGGGCTACCGACGCAGGCGTATCCGGCACACGGGGGGTCTTACTCGTCCTGCGGCGGCTCGTCGAGTCGCTCGGAGGCGGCCACCCGCGCCGCTCCCGGCTCGCGGCGCCGCCCGTTCGGACCGGGGCGACCGTCGGTGGGCTCGCCGCGGTAGGCGGACACGAGGCGCTCGATGTCCTCGCGCTCGAGCACCTCGTTCTCGAGCAGGGTGAATGCGAACGCCTCGAGCAACGTGCGGTTCTCCGCGACCAGCTTGAGCGCGCGCCGGTGGGCGAGGTCGGTGAGGTACTGCTGCTCCTCGTCGATCATGCGGCGCGTGTGGTCGGACATCGAGTAGTCGTCCGAAGGCAGCTGCTTCGAATTGAGCTCGGTGCCCATCCCGAACTGGGTGATCATCGAGCGGCTGATCTCGTGCACCTTGCGTAGGTCATCCGAGGCGCCGGTAGTGATCTGGCCGAACACGATGTGTTCGGTCACGCGCCCGCCGAGGAGCACGACCATGTAGTCGAGCAGCTCGTCCTTCGTCTTCAGGTAGCGGTCCTCCTCGGGCAGGTTGAGCGTGTAGCCAAGGGCGCGCCCGCGCGGGATGATCGAGATGCGGTGGACCTTCTCCACCGACGGCAGCAGCTCCGAGCAGAGCGCGTGCCCTGCCTCGTGGTACGCCACGACGCGCTTCTCGTGCTCGGTGATCACGCGCCGCGACTGCATGCCCGCGATCACACGCTCGAGCGCAGCCTGGAAGTCCTTCGTCCGGATCGTCGCGCGGTGGTCGCGGCCGGCGAAGATCGCGGCCTCGTTGCAGATATTGGCCAGGTCGGCGCCCGTCAGGTTGCTCGTCTGGCGTGCGATCAGCTCGAGATCGACCCCCGGCTCGAGCGGCTTGTTGCGCGTGTGCACATCGAGGATCGCGCGCCGGCCCTTCAGGTCCGGCGCCGTCACCAGGATCTGGCGGTCGAAGCGACCTGGGCGCAGCAGCGCGGGATCGAGCTTGTCGAGCAGGTTGGAGGCGCCGATCACGACGACGTTGTCGGCCGAGCCGAAGCCGTCGAGCTCCACGAGTAGCTGGTTGAGGGTCTGGTCCTTCTCGCCTGAGATGTCCTTGCCGCGCGTGGCTCCGACCGCATCGAGCTCGTCGATGAAGACGATCGCGGGCGCCTGCTTGCGCGCATGCCGGAACAGCCGCCGGATGCGCGCGGCGCCCAGCCCGGCGAACATCTCGACGAAGGAGGAGGCCGACTGGGCGAAGAACTTCGCCTCGGCCTCGTTGGCGGCGGCCTTGGCGAGCAGCGTCTTGCCGGTACCCGGCGGGCCGTGCAGAAGGATGCCCTTTGGGACCTTCGCGCCGAGCTTGCGAAAGCGCTTCGGGTCACGCAGAAACTCGACCACCTCGCGCAGCTCGTCCTTGGCCTCGTCGGCGCCGGCCACGTCCTGCCAGCGCACGGAGCTGGACGAGCTCGGCTTGATCTCCTGCGGCTTTGTGCGCGGCAGGTAGCGCAGCGTCATCACGAGGACGACGGCAATCAGCCCCATGAAGATGATCGGCAGCCAGAGGACGGCCCAGTCCTCGATCTTGTCCCAGGTCGAGAGGCCGCCCGGTTCCGCGCCGCTGTCCTCCGGCTGCACGCGGAAGCCCTCGGTGCCGTCGATGCTCTCGAAGGTGCCGCTGTCGGCGTCGACCCTCCAGCCCTCGGGCAGCTGGCCGCCGGGCTCGCGCAGGATCGCCTGGAACTGTTCGACGGCCTCCTGGCAGCTCATCGCCGCGCTGTCGAGGAGGGTGAGCCGCTGCGGGCCCCGCTCGATCGGAAGTGCGCCGACCCTCTGGGCCCGGTCGACCGTGACCGGCACCGTGCACGCCGCCGGACCCCCGTCGGCGCTCGCCGAGGCCGCGGGCATGGCTGCGACAACTGCGGCGGCCCAGAGCAGCGTGAAACGGAGGGTGGACCTCATCCAGGTTTCTCATCGGCCGCGCGGGCCGATTTCATGAGCGCTAGGCGGTCTGCTCCACCCGCAGGATCTCGTCGAGCGCGGCCGCCCCCACCTCGAGCTGCTCGGGGGTCGGCTCGCGGGTGCCCACCGCCCGCTGGATCTCGTGGCCGGGTCGGCGCAGGAGGCGGGTCAAGCGCGAGTCGGGATTGCGCTCGCCCCAGGCGAACACCTCCACAGCCACCGCCGCGCTGCCCAGCCCCACGGCGGCCTCGGCCGCCGGGCCGCGCAGGCCGGCGCGTCGTGCCGCGACGTTGCCGAGTGCGGCGGCCGCGAGCATCGGCGTGACGAGGTGCGAGCCGCAGCGATCGTGCTCCTTGCGCGCGTCCGCGGCAGTCGCGTCGTCCTCGTATGCGGCGATCGACTTGTGCTCGACGCCGTGGTAGGCGGCGAGCTCACCGCTTCGCAGCGCGAGCAGGGCTGGGGCGAGGCTGACCAGCGCCACGGCGGCCTCACGTCCCATGTTCCCGGCCCGGCCCGGAGGGTCGCCGGCGGCACGGCGGCGCGCCCCGGAGCTGCGGATGGCCTGGCCGCCGAGCGCGGCCGCACCCATCGCGCCGAGCGTGCGGGCGTCCTGCATCGGCAGGCGAGCCTCCGGCAACGCGCGCTTCACGAGCGGGATCACGGCCATCGCCTCAGCGAGCTTCAGCACACCGCGCACGCCTGGCACACCGTCGGCGCGCTTGCCGCCGAGATCCGGCTTGCGGCCGGAGGCCACCTTGATCTCGCCGGAGCTGGTTCGCACAGCCGCCGCCCAATGCGTCGGGCCGTGCACGAGCAGGCCGTTCCGGAGGGCCATGCCGCCCAGGCGCAGCTTCTCCTCGGGTACCGGGGCAGTCATCGAAGCGTCTCCACCATGAGATCAGCGTAGAAGGCCGCGGCGAGACCCAGGTCGGCGACCGGCATCCGCTCGTCCTTTCCGTGCATCAGCGGGAACGCCTCGGTCACGTCCATCGCGTTCTGTGGATAGAAGCCGTAGGCGACGCAGTCGGGGAAGGCCTTGCGCCACCAGTGCGAGTCGGAGAACCCGCTCATCACGACCGGCGCGACCGTCGCCCCGGGATCCTCGCGCTCGACGAAGCGCCGGATCGAGTCCATCAGCGGCGTGTCGAGGGGTGACCGGTTGCCGACGATCGTCTCGGCGAAGCCGATCTCGAAGCCGTTGGAGCCGAGCGTCTGCTCGATCGCGTCCCTGACCGCCTCCTCGCCGAGCTCGGGCGGAACGCGGCAGTCCACCTCGAGGCGCGCGTGCGCGGGCACGACGTTGATCGCTTGCGAGGCGTCGATCATCGTCGGCGTGAGCGTCACGCCGAGGATCGGCTCGACCAGGACGGCCAGCGCCGGGTCGCTCGCCGCGAGCTCGGCGAGCGCGCCGTCGAGATCGTCTCCGTCGAGGCCGAGCGCTGCGAGCAGCGCGCGCGCCTCGGGCGAGGCGATGTGAGCGGGACGGCGCTCGGCGAGCGCGCTCAGCACGGGCGCCATCTTCACGAGCGCGTTCTCGCCGATCCCCGGCACCGAGGCGTGGCCGGCGCGCCCGCTCGTCGACAGCGTGAAGCGGAAGACCCCCTTCTCGCCGACGCAGACGCCGTAGACGCGGCGTTCGCCACGCCGCATCAGCTCGCCGGCGCCCTCGTTGACGACGAGGTCGGCGCGCACGTGCTCGGGCTGCTCGGCGCAGAGCCACTGCGCCCCGTGCCTGGCGCCGCGCTCCTCGTCGCAGGTGAAGACGAGCTTCAGCTCACCCGCCTCAGGCCGCCAGCCCTCGTCCAGCAGAGCCAGCGTTGCGCCCAGCTCGGCGGCAACTTGGCTCTTCATGTCCTTGGCCCCGCGGCCCCAAACGCAGCCGTCGCGCAGCTCGCCCGACCAGGGGTCAAGCTGCCAGTCGTCGGGGTCGGCCGGCACGGTGTCGACGTGCCCGAGGAGGCAGAGGGCGGGCCCGTCGGCGGGACCGGCGAGTCGCGCGACGAGGTTGGGTCGGCCCGGTATGTCCTCGAGCAGCACGCAATCGAACCCGGCCTCGTCGAGCACGCGCTTGAGCCATTCCTGGGCCGCCCCCTCGTTGCCAGGCGGGTTGACCGTGTTGAAGCGAATGAGGCGCTGCAGGAGCTCGGTCGTGCGGCGCTCGAGTGCGGCGCGCTCGGGCACGACGGGCAGTCTAGGCGCCGCATAGAGTGAGCCCGTGCCCACCGCCGCCGGGCTCGCATACCGAGAGGCCGGGCCGCCCGACGGGCCGGTGGCGCTGCTGCTGCACGGCTACCCCGAGTCGTCCTACATGTGGCGCGATGTGCTCCCCGTGCTCGCCGAGACGGGCTGGCGCGCCGTCGCGCCCGACCTCGCCGGGATGGGCGACTCCCCGGCCGATCTGCCGGGCACCTGGGAGCGCCACGCCGAGTCGGTCGAGCGCCTGCGCGCCGAGCTCGGCATCGAGCGCTGCGTGCCCGTGCTGCACGACTGGGGCGGCCTGATCGGTCTGCGCTGGGCCTGCGAGCAGCCGCAGGCGGTCCGGGCGCTCGTGATCAGCGCGTCCGGCTTCTTCCCGGACGGCAAGTGGCACGGCTTCGCTCAGGCGATGCGCACGCCCGGCCAAGGCGAGGAGTTCGTCGCGGGCGCCACGCGCGAGGCGTTCGGCCTGATGCTCGGTCAGCTCTCGGGCGCGATCGGGGACACGGCGGTCGATGAGTACTGGAAGGCCTTCGGCGACGACGAGCGCCGGCAGGCTCAGCTCGACTTCTACCGCTCGATGGACTTCGAGAAGATCGCGCCGTACGAGGGCAGGCTGGCGGCCCTCGGCGTGCCGGCCCTGCTCGTCTTCGGCGGCCAGGATCCGTTTGTGTCACCGGCGACGGCGCGCCGCTTCGAGCGCGAGCTGCCCGACACGGAGCTGGTGCTGATCGAAGAGGCGGGCCACTTCGTGTGGGAGGACGCACCGGAACGCTGCGCCCAGGCGTTGACGGCGTTCCTCGCTGCCAGACTTTGAGCATGGAGCGGCTCTTCGATCTGGAGGAATCACCCAGGAGAGGTGGAGTCGCCGATGCCGCAGAGCTGCCGCTCGCCGCCCGCATGCGGCCCGTCACGCTCGGTGAGTTCGTCGGCCAGGAGCACCTGCTCGAGCGCGGCTCGGCGCTGCGCACGGCGATCGAGGAGGGCCGGCCGCACTCGATGATCCTGTACGGGCCGCCCGGCACCGGCAAGACGACGCTGGCGCGGATGCTCGCGGTCAACGCGCGCGCAGCGTTCGAGGAGGAATCGGCCGTCAAGGCGGGACGGGCCGAGGTGCGCGAGGTGCTGGCCCGCGCCGAGCACCGCCGCTCGACGAGCGGCGAGCGCACGATCTTCTTCCTTGATGAGATCCATCGCTTCAACAAGGCACAGCAGGACACGCTGCTGCCCGCCGTCGAGGACGGGCTCGTGGTGCTCGTGGGCGCCACCACCGAGAACCCGTTCTTCGAGGTCAACTCCGCGCTGCTCTCGCGCTGCCGCATCTACGAGCTGCACGCGCTCGAGGACACGCACGTGCTCGAGCTGCTGCGGCGCTCGCTCGCCCACGAGCGCGGCATCCAGGACCCGCCCGCGGTGAAGGACGACGCGCTCGAGTTCCTGGCGGCCCGCGCCGGCGGGGATGCCCGCATGGCGCTCAGCGCGCTCGAGCTCGCCGCCGAGACGGTCGGCGCGGACGGCACCGTCACGCTCGCTGTCGCCGAGGACGCGCTCCAGCGCCGCGCCGTCCTCTACGACAAGCAGGGCGACAAGCACTACGACCTGATCTCGGCCTGGATCAAGTCCACGCGCGGCTCAGATCCGGACGCCTCACTCCTCTATCTCGCCGGGATGCTCGAGGGCGGCGAGGACCCGCGCTTCATCGCGCGCCGCATGATCGTGCTGGCCAGCGAGGACATCGGCAACGCCGACCCCCGTGCGCTGCAGGTGGCGGTGGCCGCCGCCCAGGCGGTCGAGCACGTGGGCCTGCCGGAAGCGGCGCTCAACCTTGCCCAGGCCGCCGTCTACCTCGCGCTTGCGCCGAAGTCGAACGCCTCCTACGAGGCCATTGGGCGCGCCCGCGAATGGGTGCGCGAGCACGGCGTTCCGATCCCGCCGCCGCCGCTCCAGAGCGCCGCCTACGCCGGCGCGAAGAAGCTCGGCCGCGGGCTCGGCTACGACTACCCGCACTCGCACCCGGAGGGGGTCGCGGAGCAGGAGCTGATGCCAGACGAGGCGATCGGCGAGCGCTTCCTCGAGCTCTCGCAGCACGGCGAGGAGGCCGAGCTCCGAGAGCGCCTGGCGCGCATCCGCAAGGCGCGCGGGCGCTAGTCCTTCGAGGGCCCAGGTCCCCCGACGTTCGGCGGTGTCGGGTCGGCGAGCAGATACCAGACCGCGAACGCGACGACGGCCGCCAGCACCGACAGCACCATGACCACGTCCAGGACCCCTACGGTCACACCGCCGCCGTCCTCGCGCCCGCCGTGGCGCGCATCGCGCAGGCTGCGTCTCCAGGGCACGATCACGCGCACCACCGGCTCTTCGCCCACGAGCCGTCCGTAGCGACGGTTGAGCGCCGCCAGCCCCTTCGCGAGCGCAACGGCAGTGAGCACGACCCCGATGAGGAGAAGCGCGTAGGGACCCATCTGCGCCTGACCGGCGGACGATTGCAGGTGCGCCGTGATCCACAGCCACAGCAGTGGGTTGGCCACCCACATCGAGATACTTCCGAGCGCCATGAGCGCGATCAGGCTGCCCTGTTTCAGATGCATCCCCGTATCTGAATACACTACTGAATGTGGGCCCGACTCGCCTCACACGTTCGGAGCAGCAGGCTCGCACTCGCGCCGCTCTGCTCGACGCCGGCGGGCGCGTCTTCGTCGAGCGCGGCTTCCTGGGCAGCAGCGTCGAGGCAATCGCCGCCGAGGCAGGCTTCACGCGCGGCGCCTTCTACTCGAACTTCGGCTCCAAGGAGGAGCTGTTCGCCGAGCTGCTCCAGGACCGCGTCTACGCGCTCTATGCGGACATGGCCGCGCGGAGCGCGGAGCCGGGCACCCACACAAGCCCGCGTGAGACGGGCGAGCAGCTCGCCGCAATCCAGGACGATCCGGGCGGTCGCTGGATGTTCCGGCTCTGGCTCGAACTGCTAGCCCACGCGGGTCGCGACGGCGAGTTCCGCAAGATCGCCGCGCGCTTCTGGAGCGGCAATCGCACGCTCATCGCTGCCGCTGTCGCGCAGGGCTACCAAGCGGCGGGCGTCACACCGCCTGCCGAGCCGGAGCGGCTCGCCAGCGCCCTGATCGCCATGGACATCGGGCTCGCGCTGCAGCACTTCGTCGATCCGGAGGCCGCGCCACTCGATCTCTACCCCGAGCTCTACGACCTGCTGTTCTCGCCACTCGACCCCGCTCAGCGGCCTGATTAGCCCGGTTCGGGCAGAATCTCCGAGCATGGAAGCCGCGGTCAGACCCGTCGACGAGCGCCCACCGGAGCTCGAGTCGTTCAGTCCGCTCGACGGAGCCAGGTTGGGCGCAGTGCCGACGGTGGCGCCTCACGAGGTTCAGGCGGTCGTCGACGACGTGGCGAGCGTCCAGCCGTTCTGGGCGCAGCTGCCGCTCGCCGACCGCGCCCGCTACATGCGCCGCGCCGCGCAGGCGATCATCGACCAGCTCGAGGACCTCGCCGAACTGCTGAGCCGCGAGCAGGGCAAGGTCATCAACGAGTCGTATGTGATGGAGCTCCTGCCAACTATCGACTCGCTGCGCTGGCTCGCCGACGCCGGGCCCGGGATCCTCGCGGACGAGCGCATCTCGCTGCCGGTGTTCATCAAGCAGAAGCGCGCGCGCTTTACCTACGAGCCTCTCGGGGTCGTCGGCGTGATCGCCCCCTGGAACTACCCCTGGTCGATCCCGTTCGGCGAGGTCGCGATCGCGCTGCTCGCCGGGAACGGAGTCGTCCTCAAGCCGGCCTCGCTCACTCCGCTGATCGGTCAGCGGATCCAAGAGGTCTTCGAGCGGGCCGGCGTGCCCGATGGGCTCGTGCGAACCGTCCACGGCGGCGGGGCCGTCGGGCAGGCGCTCGTCGAGTCAACCGTCGCCAAGATCTTCTTCACCGGCTCCGTCGAGGTCGGACGCGGGGTCGGCGAGGAGTGCGCGCGGCGCCTCAAGGGCTCCGTGCTCGAGCTGGGCGGCAAGGACCCGATGATCGTCTGCGCGGACGCGAACCTGCCGAACGCCGTCTCGGGCTGCCTCTGGGGCGGCTTTGCGAACGCCGGCCAGACCTGCTCGGGGATCGAGCGCGTCTACGTGGTCGAGGACGTGGCGGAGCGTTTCATCGAGGGCGTCGTGGACGGCGCAGGCAAGCTGCGGGTCGGCGACCCGCTCGAGTGGGAAACCGAGATCGGCCCGATGGTCTCGCCCGAGCAGCTGCAGCTCGTCAAGGAGATTGTCGACGACGCCGTGTCTGGTGGCGCGACGCTGCACTGCGGCGGCCCCGATGCGCCTTACTACCGGCCGGCCGTGCTCACCGGCGTGACCCACGACATGCGCATCATGCGTGAGGAGATCTTCGGCCCCGTGGTGCCGATCGTGACTGTGCGCGACGAGGACGAGGCGATCGCGCTGGCCAACGATTCGACCTTCGGGCTCGGCGCATCGGTGTGGACGATGAACCGCGCGAAGGGCGAGCGCATCGCCGGCCGCATCCAGTCCGGCATGGTCTGGATCAACGACCACATGTTCAGCCACGGCGCCTGCTCGTGCTCGTGGGGAGGCGTGAAGGACTCAGGCCTGGGTCGCACGCATTCGAAGTTCGGCCTGTACGAGTGCGTGAACATCAAGCTCGTCACGTGGGAGCCCTCGCGCACGCGTGACTTCTGGTGGCACCCCTACGACGAGGCCCTCGGCAAGGCGATGCAGGCCTCGGCGAAGCTTCTCTACGGCCGCGACGCCGACAAGCCCGCGGCGCTCCGGCGCGGCCTGCTGCCGCTCGCGCGGCTCGGCGGCAAGACGCTTCGGGACGTGCTGAAGCGCTGAGCGCGCCCCGGCCCGGTCGTCCGTGGTGTGTTCGCGTTGATAATCAACGCCAACGCACCACGCGTGGCCACCGTCCCCGCGATTTGGCCTCGCCCGCCAATCGAACCGCCCCCTCTTAGCCGTCGTTCTGAGCCGCTTCGGCCCGGGACGCCCGCCTGAAGGGAGCTAAGGCGTCAACTAAGGCCCAGGAAGGCCCAAGCGGCTCCGTATTGCCGATGTCTGGCCGCACCCCTTAGCCGTACTTTCTCGTGCATGACCGGAGCCCTCCCATACGCAGCTGCGAACGAGTATGCGAACGACCTGCAGCGTGCCGCGAAGGAGCGCCGTCGGAACGGACGGAAGAGTCGTCCGCCCCGACGCCGGCCTCTGCTGCCAGGGCTGCTGCGGCGCCCGCGTCATGCGCTCGCGGCGTAACCCCGCCGCCTGAGGCCTGCGCTCACCGCATGGGTCCTTCCCTCCCCGTGCGGTGAGCCGCCGGTCTCGCCATGCCTAGACTCTGATTCGTGCCCGCTCAGGCCTACGCAGGCAAGGAATGCGTCTGTCAGCTCCGTAAGGGGATTTGCGATCAGAGCTGCGTGCAGGGGATGCTCGACACCCCCTTCTACATCGCCTGCCTGAAGCTGAGCGGGCGCCGCTGCGTGGTCGTCGGCGGCGGCGACGTCGGGCTCGAGAAGGTCGACGGCCTGCTCGCCTGCGACGGCGAGGTCACGCTGATCGCCCCGGACGCGATCGAGCCGCTGCGCGAGCTCGCGGACGAGGGCTCGATCCGATGGGAGCGGCGCACATACGCAGGGCCGGCTGACCTCGAGGGCGTTTTCATGGTGATCGCCGCGACGAACGACACGGACGTCAACATCGCCGTATACGAGGACGCCGAGCGCAGGGCGATGCTCGTGAACGTCGTCGATGTGCCGCCGCTCTGCAACTTCATCCTCCCGGCGATCGTGCGCAGCGGCCCACTCGCGATCGCGATCTCGACGGCCGGCGCATCGCCCGCGCTCGCGAAGCGCATCCGCAATGAGATTGCCGACGAGTACGGCGAGCCCTACGCGCGCCTGGCAGTGCTCCTCAACGACGTGCGCGGCTGGGCCAAAGGCACGCTGCCGACCTATCAGGACCGCAAGGAGTTCTTCGAGTCGATCGTGAACGGCGATCCGGACCCGGTCGAGCTGCTGCGCCGCGGCGAGGAGAACGCCGTGCGCGACCTGATCGCGGCGGCCCAGAGCACGCACGCGCACGCCTGACCGGGCGAAGGTACGCTGGGCGCGTGGCCGCCGAGGGAGAGCTCACGCACCTCGACGAGTCCGGGCGCGCCCGGATGGTCGACGTCGGCGCCAAGGACGTGACGGACCGGCGCGCGGTCGCGCGCGCCGTCGTGCGCATGTCCCCCGACACCGCCGCGGCGGTCGCGCGCGGCGACGCGCCCAAGGGCGACGTCATCTCCACGGCCCGCATCGCCGGCATCCAGGCCGCCAAGCAGACCGCGGCGCTGATCCCGCTGTGCCACCCCTTGCCGCTCTCGTTCGCCGACGTGCGCATCGTCGTGCGCGACGGCAGTGTCGAGATTGAGGCCGAGGCGCGTACGAGCGCACAGACCGGAGTCGAGATGGAGGCGATGACGGCAGCGTCGGTGGCCGCGCTGACCGTCTACGACATGGTCAAGGGGCTCGAGCGCGGCGTCGAGATTGCCGAGGTCGTGCTGCTCGAGAAGTCGGGGGGCCGCCACGACTGGCGGCGGGAGCGATGAGCCCCGAGAACCTCGCCGTGATCCACGAGGTCTACGAGGCGATGAACCGCCGGGACGTCGCTGCGCTCGAGAGGCTCGCCGACCTGTATCCCGATTACGAGTGGCGCAACGGCACGGACATGCCCGAGTCGCAGCTGCGCGTCGGTCGCGAGAACACGATCGGCTACGTGCGTGACCTGTTCAACACCTTCGACCGGACGCACACCACGATCCGCGAGGTGATCGACTGCGGCGACGCGGGCGCGATCTTCATGGTGCGACACCGCGTGCGCGGCGCGGCCAGCGGCGCGGAGGTCGAGCGCGACGAGGTCCAATTCTGGCGCACCGTCGACGGCCGCATCGCCGGGCTCGACGAGTTCCTGACGCTGGAGGAGGCGCGGGAGGCGGCCGCCGGGACGTGAAGGCCGCGGTAGTCACGGTGTCCACGTCGATCGCGGCCGGCGAGGGCGAGGACGCCTCCGGGCCGGCACTGGTGCGGCTCTGCGAGGAGGCCGGCCTCGAGGTCACCGCCGAGACCGTCAGCGACGATCGCGAGGCGATCGTGACCGTGCTGACGCGGCTCGCCGATCACCACGGGGCGCGCTTCATCTTCACCACGGGCGGCACCGGCATGACGGTGGACGACGTGACGCCCGAGGCCACCCGTGACGTGATCGAGCGCGACGCGCCCGGCTACGCGGAGTCGATCCGCGCCGACTCGCGTCGGCACACGCCGCTCGGCATCCTCACGCGCGGCGTGTCGGGCATCCGCGGGCGCACGCTGATCGTGAACTTCCCCGGCAACCCGAAGGCGATCGAGCAGTCCTGGCCGCTGGTGGCGCCCACGCTCGAGCACGCCGCGGCGACGCTCGAGCGCGGCGCCGGCTAGCCGCGCTCGCGCACCAGCACGTCGACGCCGTCGAGCACCCGCTCGAGCCGCCAGCTGAAGTCCTCGTCGGGATCGTCGTCCACCTCGAGCACGCCCGAGGCGAGTGCCCGGTGAAGCGCTGGGAAGCCCTCGGCGTCGGTCACACGCGTGATGACGCGGCTCCAGGCGCCCGACACGTCCGGGTCGCCCGAGGCCGCGGCCGCCGCACCGAGGTCCGCCATGAGCGTCACCTCGTTCCGCACGTACCCGTTCAGCAGCAGGATCACCGACAGCTTCTCGCCCTCGTCGAGGCCGGTGCCGGCGAGCGACGCGAGCCCGGCCTCCATCCAGGCGACGCCGTTGGGCGTGACCGGCGGTCCGCTGATCGGCACGTGCACGACCCATGGATGACTCGCGAGCGCCTCGAAGTACGACCATGACCAGCGCGACAGCCCGGCGCGCCAGTCCTCACCAGGCTGCGACGCCGGCGGGGGCGGTCCGACCGCGGCGTCGACCATCAGCGCCAGCAGCTCGTCCTTGGACGCGACGTAGCGATACAGCGACATCGGCGAAGCGCCGAGCTCGCCTGCAACCCGCCCCATGGACACCGCCGCGAGGCCTTCGGCGGCGGCCAGCTTGACGGCCGCGGCCACTATTCGGTCGAGACTGAGCCCAGGCTTCGGTCCCTTGGTCGCGGGCTCGCGGATCCCCCAGGCGGTCTCGATGCTCGCCGGCAGGCCCGTCTCCTCGCTCATCGTGACCATTCTCACCCCGAAACTGCCGCCGGCGCCACGGCGGCCCGCCCCGCACAGTCACGAGACGGGCCGCGGTACGAGCCCCGCCGTGCGCGCGGGCCTCTTGTCAGCGCTGGTCGCCGAGATCGCCCTCGGCCTCGATGCGCTCCTTGCGAACCTCGTCCGAGATCTCCGCCTCGTCGGTCACGACGTCGCGACTCATGCGCACCCGCTCCTTCGGCACGGTGCGCTTCTCCACGACCGGCTCCTCCTCGTGCAGCACGACCTCGTGCTCCTCCTCGGAGATCTCCGGTCCCTGCGTCGCGCGATCGCGGTTGGCGTCGGTGATCGGCTCACGCTCGATCCGCACCTCCTCGCGCTGAACGGGCACGGTCTGTTGGACCTCCTCCGTGACCACGTACTTCCGCAGCCGCGCGCGCCCACGCTCGCGCTGAGCCGTGCCCACGCGCAACTCCTCTTCGGAGCGCGTCATGGCGTCGTCGGTGGTGGGCCCGCTCACGTCCGTGCCCACCGGCTCGACGCCGTCCGGCACGCCAGTACCCATGCCGTAGTGGTCGTACAGCCTCGTCTCCTCGTCGGTCGAGAGCTCGCCGTCCGGATCGACGGACGGGGCATCCTTGACCTGGTCCTTGCTGTACGGCACGACCACGCGACCCGCCTGCGGGTCAGCCTGAGCGAGCGGCACGAAGCTCTGCTTCATGCCGAACAGCCCGGTCGTAACCGTGGCCCACTCCGGCGCCCCGCTCTGCGTGTCGAGGTAGACCTCTTCGAGCGTTCCGATCTTGTCGCCCTCGGCGCTGACCACCTCGCGGCCGCGCCACTCGTATGCGTACGTCACCTCTGGCATTTGTGCCTCCCTATCGACGTTTGTGCTCCGACGCGAGTGCCCTGGACCTGCACGCCGAACCCTCGACGTGGTCACGAGCGACGTAACTGAGACGCCGTTTTGGAACACGATGTTTCACTTCGGCCAGACACCCGGAATCAGTGGCAGATGGTCACTTGGTCTCAGAGCAACCCCGCCCGCGCAGACGCAATGCGCAACCGCGAACGCATGTTGGACGCTGCCGAGCGCATGCTGGAACGCTCGCCCTCGGCCACGCTCGCGGACATCGCCGCCGCGGCCGGCGTATCCCGCTCGACCGTCCACCGGCGTTTCGGTGACAAGCGCGGCTTAGTCGAGGCCTTGAGGGCCCGCCCGCAGAGCTCCGACCCCCCGGACGCCGAGGAACCGCTGCCGGCCGGCCGCCTGGGCAGGGAGCGTCCGACGACGCTCGACGCGATCCAGGTCTTCGATGCAGTGCCGCCCGCGGCCTTGCCGGAGCAGCTCGTCGCCGAGGCGGAGCGCGTCGCACAGGTCCCAGTGGCGCTCTACGTGCTCGACATCGACGGCACCCACCTGCTCCACATGGCCGGAACGGACCGGCTTGGGCCGCGCATTCCCGCGCCGCTTGCCGTGGGGCCCGAGCTGGATGCGGATGCTCTATTTCGCGTGCGGGCCGGCCTCGAAGAGTTTCGCGGCGCGCAGGTCTACGCACTGTGGCTCCGCGGCCGTGCGAACGGCGCCCTCGTGACGTTCGGACGTCCCGTTCGTCCGCTCACCGACCTGGCTCGCCAGGCGAGCGCCGCGATCACGCTCGCCGATCGCTATACGGACACCTTCGCCAGAGCCCAGCGCCGCAAGCAACCGAGAGCGGCTGCAGAGATCCAGCAGAGCCTTCTCCCGCCACGAATTGCGCGGGTGACCGGCGGCGAGGTTGCGGGCAACGTGCTCCCGAGCTACGAAGTGGCGGGTGACTGGTTTGACGTGGTCGAGAATGCCGACGGCGTCTGGATCACGCTGGCGGACGGTCTCGGTGGCTCCACCCGGGCCGCCGCTGCAAGCGCGGTGGCGCTGGGAGCCCTGCGCGCCAGCCGGCGCAGCGGAGGACTTCCGACGGAGGCGCTCGTGACCATGCATCAGACACTGCGAGAGCTACCCGGCCGGCGAGCCGAGATGACTGCCGTGGTGGCGCACTGGGACCCGGCCAACGGAGACCTCGATGTGGCGAACTGCGGCCACGTTGCGCCGCTGGTCCTACGGGAGGGCGCCGGCGCCGAACAGATCGGCGCGAGCGCCGGCCGCGGGCTTGGCGGACGAGCCAGCCCAAAGCCGACCGAAGACTCCACACGCCTTCGGGCAGGGGATCGGCTCGTGCTCGTCTCAGATGGGGTGGTCAACTGCGGTGCCGGCCAGGCCGGGCTGGGTGTGGCCGGGATCACCGAGGCGGCGTCATTCGCCGAGGCGACCTCGGCGGCCGAGACCGTGCGCCAGCTTCACGCGGTGGTGCTGTCGGCGACGGGCGGAGACCTCAGCGACGACGCCACGGCGGTCTGTCTGGCGGTCGGGTGAGGCACGTACAGGACGTCTTGCGCGCCGGGGGTCGGTAGCCTCGCCGCGTCAACGAGATCAGGAGGGTCGTGTGGCGCGCGTTCTCTACACCGCGGAGGCGACGGTCACGGGCGGCCGCGCCGAGGGGCACGGTCGCACGAGCGACGGGCTGCTCGAGGTCGAGCTTCGGCTGCCCACGGAGATGGGCGGCAACGGCGGGGGCACCAATCCCGAGCAGCTGTTCGCCGTCGGCTTCGCGTCCTGCTTCGAGAGCGCGCTCGGCGTGATCGCGCGGCGCGAGAAGGCCGAGGTCGGGGACGTCTCGATCGACAGCAAGGTGAGCCTCTTCCCCGCCGAGGACCGGAGCTTCAACATCGCCGCGGAGCTGCACGTCAGCCTGCCGCAGGTGGACGATCGCGAGCAGGCCAAGCGGATCGTGGCGGACGCTCACAAGGTCTGCCCGTACTCGAACGCGACGCGCGGCAACATCGACGTCGTCCTGACGGCGAACGGCGAGCCCGTCGAGTAGCTGCTAGCTGAGCCCCTTGTCGCGGAGCTCGGCGAGCGCTCGTTCCGACTTCTCCAGCCCCTCGAGCCCCATCCCGCGCAGCACGCTCTCGGTCTTCGAGAACTGGATCTGCCCGTACTCGACCACCTGGACGCGGTTGCCCCACGGGTCGCGAAAGTCGAGGCCGCGGCCGGGCAACAGCTCGGCGCCCACCTCCTCGAGCCGCCGGCGCACCGCGTCCCGGTCGTCGACGACGAGCCCGAAGTGGCGCTCGCGGTCCGGCGGTCCGGGGTTCCGGTCTTCCGCGAGCACGAGGAACTGGTCGCCCATGTCGATGAACGCCATGCCGCGCACGCGGCCGCGCAGCTCGAAGTCGAACACGCTCGCGTAGAAGTCGAGCGCCGCTTCGAGGTCCGTCACCTCGAGGACGAGGTGGTTGATCCCCACTAGCCGGGGCACGAGCGCAGCATAGGCTTCGCCGCCATGGAACCGGCGATCGAGCTCGACGGTCTCGAGCGCCGTTACGGCGAGCGCCTCGCACTCTCCGGCGTCACCGTCAGCGTCCCGCGCGGCGCCACGCTCGCGGTGCTGGGCGCGAACGGAGCCGGCAAGACGACGCTGCTGCGCGTGCTCGCGGGCCTTCTGCGCCCGCACGGCGGCAGCGCGCGCGTCCTCGGCGCCGACCTCCCCCGCGAGCGCTGGAAGGTGCCCGGAAGGGTCGGCTACCTGGGTCACGAGCCCCTCCTCTACCGGGAGCTGAGCGGGCGGGAGAATCTCAGCTACCACGCCGCGCTCCATCGCACCGGTGGCGCCCGCGTCGAGGAGGTGATCGCGGCCGTCGGGATGGAGAGGCGTGCCGACGAGCCCGTCCGCGATCTCTCGCGCGGCATGGTGCAGCGGCTCGCCGTGGCGCGGGCGGTCCTGCACGATCCGGAGCTCCTGCTGCTCGACGAGCCCCGCGCCGGGCTCGACCCGGCCGCGGCTGAGCTGCTCGAGCCGCTGATCGGACGCGCCTCGGGACGCACGCGCGTGCTCGTGAGCCACGACGTCGAGGGCGCGCTTGACGAGTCGGACCTTGCGCTCGGCCTGCGCGCCGGACGACCCGCGCCGGCTGACCGGGAGCTCTACCGGTGATCGCAGCGGCGCGCGCCATCGCGCGCAAGGACCTGAGGATCGAGTGGCGCACCAAGGAATCGGTGCCGGCGATGACGCTCTTCACCGTCACCGTCTACGTGCTCTTCCACTTCGGGCTCGATCGCGATTCGCTCGACGGAGAGCTCGCCTCGGGAGTGCTTTGGGTGACGATCCTGCTCGCCGCGGTGATCGGCGTGTCGCGCCTGTTCGCCGCCGAGCGCGAGCAGGGCGGCATCGAGGGCCTGCTGCTCGCGCCGGTCGACCGCACGGCGCTGTTCGTTGCGAAGGCGGCGGTGCTGTTTCTGTTTCTGTGCGCGGTCGAGCTGGTGGCCGTGCCGGCCTTCGCTCTGCTGCTGCTCGGCCCCGACCTCGGCGCGGCCTTTCCGGAGCTGCTCGCCATCCTGTTGCTCGGCAACCTCGGCATCGCCGCGGTGGGCGCCCTCGTGTCGGCGCTCGCCGCGGAAACACGCGCGCGCGAGCTGATCGTCCCGATCCTGCTGCTGCCGCTGCTTGTGCCGCTGCTGATCTCGTGCGCGCAGGCAACGGAGCCGCTGTTCCGCCCGGACGCAGGTCCCGAGGACCTCGCGCGCTGGCTGGGGCTGCTCAGTCTTTACGATGTGGTCTTCGTGCTTGTCTCCGTGGCCGTCTTCGACTATCTGCTCGAGGACTGATGTATTCGAAGGGCTTGGTGCCGCTCGCTTGGGCCACCGCCGTGACCATCACGGTGGCGCTCGCGCTCGTCTTCTTCTACGCGCCGCTCGACGCCGACCAGGGCTTCGTCCAGAAGATCTTCTACGTACACGTGCCGATGGCGATCGTGGCGCTGGGCGGCTTCGTCGCGGGCGGCGTCATGGCGATCAAGCACCTGCGCAGCGCTGACCGCTCTTGGGACGTGCGCTCCTACGTCGCAATCCACATCTCGATCATCCTCGGCTTCGGCGTGCTAGCCACCGGGGCGATCTGGGCCAAGGCGTCTTGGGGGCACTGGTGGGTTTGGGACGAGCCCGTGCTCGTCTCGTTCCTCGTCGTCGTGTTGCTCTACTGCGTCTACTACCCGCTGCGCTTCTCGATCGAGGACCCCGACCGCCAGGCCCGCTACTCGTCCGTGTTCGCGATCGCCGCCGGCGCCTTCGTGCCGCTCAACTTCATCGCCGTCCGGCTGGCCGAGGCCTACACGCACCCGCGCGTGCTCTCGCAGACGGGCGGCGACCTCCCGGGCGAGATGCGGCTCACGTTCCTGGTGGCGCTGCTCGGCATGACGCTGCTGTTTGTCACCCTTTGGAAGCTCGAGTTGACCGCCAAGAACGCATCGATGCAACTGAAGAAGCTGAGGAACCGTGCCCGCGTTGCCGCTTGACGAAGCCGGGAAGTACGTGGCCGGCGCATACGTCGTGTTCGTCGCGCTGATTCTCGTCTACGTAGCGATCATCGGGGCGAAGATCGCCCGCATCGACCGCGAGATCGGCGAGCTGGCTAGCGAGGACGACGAGTGACGGGCGAGCTGCTGGCGCTCGGCGCCAACCACAAGACCGCCTCGCTGCCGCTGCGCGAGCGCCTCGCGCTGCCCGACGGGCGCGCCTCGCGCGTGCTGGCCGAGCTCGTCGAGGAACCTTCGGTGCACGAGGCGGTCGCCATATCGACCTGTAACCGCACGGAGCTCTACCTGATGGCAGACGATCCGGTGGAGGCGGAGAACGTCGCGCTCGGAATCCTCTCGCGCCAGGCCGGCCTGCGTCTGACCGAGCTGCTCGGTGCGATCTACTCGCTGCGCGGCGACGAGGCCGTCGAACACCTCTTCTCGGTCACTGCGGGACTCGACTCGATGATCGTCGGCGAGGCCGAGGTGCAGGGCCAGGTCAAGCGCGCCTATGAGCTTGCGCTCGTCGAGGGCGTGACCGGCCCGGTCTCGAACCGGCTCTTCCGCGACGCGATCGCGACCGGCAAGCGCGTCCGCAGCGAGACCGGCGTCTCGCGCTCGAACGTGTCGGTGTCGTCCGTCGCAGTCCAGCTCGCGGCCGAGTTCCTCGGCGATCTCCAGGACCGGCGCGTGCTCGTGGTCGGTGCCGGTGAGAACGCCGAGCTGACGGCGCGCGCGCTGTCGGAGCGCGGGGTCCAGGCCCTCTTCGTCGCGAACCGCCGCTACGAGCGCGCGCTCGCGCTGGCGCAGCGCTTCGGGGGCCGCGCCATCTCGTTCGACGACATGCCGAATGAGCTCGAGGCGGCCGACATCGTCGTGAGCTCGACCGGCGCGCCGCATCAGATCATCGGCCGTACCGAGCTCGAGTTCGTAGCCGCGTCTCGCATGGGCCGTCCGCTAGTGCTGCTCGACCTCGCTGTGCCGCGCGATATCGACCCGGACGTGCGCGACTGTCCGGGTATCGCGCTGTACGACATGGACGACCTGCAGAAGGCGGTGGCGCGCAACCTGAGCGTGCGCGAGAGCGAGGCCGAGGAGGCGCGCGCGATCGTGCGCGAGGAGGTCGAGCGCTTCCGCAGCTGGCTGTCCGCGCTCGACGTGGTGCCGACGATCTCGGCGCTGCGCCGGCGCGGCGAGGAGATCGTCGAGCAGGTCCTGCGCGAGAACGAGTCCGCCTGGGAGTCGCTCAGCGAGGCCGACCGCGAGCGGCTCGCCGTGATGGCGCGCGCTGTCGTGAGCCGGCTGCTGCACGAGCCGACGCTGCGGCTCAAGGGATCGGTCGGCGAAGGCGCGTCCTACCGCTACGTGAACACGCTGCATGAGCTCTTCGGTCTCGAGGCCGCGCTAGCGCCTCGGGAAGAGGCGCCCGCCGAGGTCACTCAGCTCGAGTCCGCCCGCCGCCAGCGCGGGCGGTGATCCGGCTCGGGACGCGCCGCAGCGCGCTCGCGCTCGCCCAGGCGCGCTGGGTCGCGGAGCGCCTCGAGGGCGACGTGGATCTGGTCCCGATCAGGACCGCGGGCGACGAGCGCCGCGGCCCCGCGCCGCAGACCTCCGACAAGGCGCGCTTCGTCAAGGAGCTCGAGGAGGCGCTGCTCGCGGGCGAGATCGACCTTGCCGTCCACTCGGCGAAGGACGTGCCCGGCGAGCTGCCCGAAGGGCTGCACATCGTCGGCGTGCCGGAACGCGCCGACCCGCGTGACGCGCTCTGCGGAGCCCGGTCACTCGGCCAGCTCACCGAGGGTGCCGTCGTCGGCACTGCCAGCGTGCGCCGGCGCTCGGCACTGCTCGCGCTGCGCCCCGACCTGCGCATCCACGAGCTGCGCGGCAATGTCGACACCCGCCTGCGGCGGCTCGCGGCCGGCGCCTTCGACGCCATCGTGCTCGCCCGGGCGGGCCTAGCCCGGCTGGGCCGCGAGGACGAGGGCGTGCCACTCGACGAACTTGTTCCGGCGCCGGGCCAGGGTTGCCTGGCGCTCGAGGCGCGCGCCGGTGACGAGGCCGTCGCTGCGGCCGCCGCCGCGCTCACCGACCCCGCCGCGCTCGGCGCGCTCACGGCTGAGCGCGCGCTCGTGGCGGCGCTCGACGCCTCCTGCCACACGCCCGTCGGCGCTTACGCGGAGCCGCTCGGCGACACCATGCGGCTAACCGCCTTCGTCGGCCTCCCGGACGGCTCGCACTGGATACGCGACGCTCTCGAGGCTCCGGCGGGCGACCCGGCTGCGCTCGGCGCGGAGGTGGCGGAGCGTATGGCCGCTGCCGGCGCAGCCGAGCTCCTCGCGGCCGCAGAGCTCGCCGCGCCGGTGCGATGAGTTTTCGGGCCGGCGCCCGTCTAACCACCAGAGCCACGCGATGGAGGCTTTTCCGATGACAGGCGCGGAGGCGATCCGCGACGAGGCGGCGTTCGGCCGCCACTTCGAGCGCCATAGGCGAGAGCTGCAGGTGCACTGCTATCGCTTGACCGGATCGCTGCACGACGCGGAGGACCTCACGCAGGAGACGTTCCTGCGAGCGTGGCGCTCGCGCGACAGCTTCCGCGGCGAGGGCACGCTGCGCGCGTGGCTCTACCGGATCGCCACCAACACGTGCCTCGACGCATTGCGGACCAAGTCGCGACCCGCACTCGAGCGCCCGCCGGAGGCGACGGGCGACTTCGAGGTCCCGTGGCTCCAGCCCTACCCGGACCAGCTCCTCGAGGGCCTCGCTGCGCCGGAAGCCGATCCGGAGTCCGCGGTCGTCTCGAAGGAGACGATCGAGCTCGCCTTCATCGCCGCGATCCAGCAGCTGACGGCCAGCCAGCGTGCGGTCCTGATCCTGCGCGACGTGCTCGGCTGGCGCGCCAAGGACACGGCCTCGCTGCTCGACACAACCGTCGCATCCGTCAACAGCTCGCTGCAGCGCGCCCGCGCGGGCCTACAGGAGCATCTCCCTCAGCGCCGCCTCGATTGGGAGACCGGCTCGGACACGACCCAGCAGGAGCGTGAGCTGCTGGAGCGCTACATCGACGCGACGGAGAAGGCCGATCCGCAGGCGATGCTCGAGACGCTGCACGAGGACCTGCGCTTCGCGATGCCGCCACAGCCGGGCCTATTCGTCGGCCGCGAGGAGATCATGAGGTACTGGGCGCCCGGCTTCGACCAGGACGGCTTCGGCCGCATGGCCTGCGTCCTCACCAGGGCCAACATGCAGCCCGGCATCGCCTGCTACCGGCAGATGCCAGGCGAGTCGGAGTTCAAGTCGCTGGCACTCGACGTGATTCGCATCGAGGACGGCGTGATCGCCGAGATCACCACCTTCCCGGCCGAGGTCTTCCCCGCGTTCGGCCTGCCCGAGACGCTCTGAGCCAGGGGTCTAACCTCAGGACGATGACCACCGCCGCGACAGCCGGAAGCGCCCAGGAACGAGACCTGCTAGAGAAGGCGCGCGGGGGCAGCGAGGACGGGTTCCGCGACCTCGTCGAGCCTCACCGGCGCGAGCTTCAGGCCCACTGCTACCGGATGCTCGGCTCTGTGCAGGACGCCGAGGACGCCGTTCAGGACGCGTTGCTGCGCGCATGGAAGGCGTTGCCGGGCTTCGAGCCGCGCCATTCGCTGCGCGCGTGGCTCTACAAGATCGCGACGAACGTCTGCCTCGACGCAATCGGGCGACGGCCCAAGCGCGTGCTACCGCCCGACTACACCGCCTCGACCGACGGCAGCCAGACCGCGGGCGCCCCGGCGGTCGAGTCGGTCTGGATCGAGCCATACCCCGACGAGCAGCTCGCCGTCGAGGACGGCTATGCGGCGCCGGACGCCCACTACGAGCAGCGCGAGGGCGTCGAGCTCGCATTCGTCGCAGCGCTGCAGCATCTGCCGGCACGCCAGCGTGCGGCGCTGATCCTGCGCGAGGTGCTCGGCTTCTCTGCCAAGGAGGCCGCCGACTCCCTCGACACGACCCCGCAGTCGGTCAACAGCGCCCTCCAGCGTGCCCGCGCGACCGTCGATGAGCAGCTGCCGAAGCAGAGCCAGCAGAAGACGCTGCGGGCACTCGGCGACAAGCAGGTGCGCGCGCTCGTGGAGCGCTTTGGCGATGCGCTGCAGCGCGGCGACATCCCCGCCGTGGTCTCGATGCTGGCCAAGGACGCGGCCTGGTCGATGCCCCCGATGTCGTCCTGGTACCGCGGCGACGACATCCCAGGCTTCCTCGAGCTCGGCCCGATGTCGGGCCAGTGGCGCTGGCGTCACCTGCCGGCGCACGCCAACGGCCAGGCGGCGTTCGGCGCGTACGTGTGGCACGCGGGCGAGCAGGCCTACCTGTCCTTCGCGCTCAACGTGATCACGTTCGAGGGCGACCGCATCAAGGAGGTCACCTCGTTCCTCAACCGTGTCGTCAAGGGGAGCGATCCGGAGTACTACGCGCGCTTCCCCGAGCAGGACGTCGATCCGGACAGCAACCTCGCTTACTTCGAGCGCTTCGGACTGCCGGACCGGCTCCATTGAGAGGAGAACGGATGTTCCGCGATACGAAAGCCTTTAGCGGTTTCTCGGTCGACGACGTGCCGAGAGCGCAGCAGTTCTACGGCGACACGCTCGGGCTCGAGACCTCCGAGGAGAACGGCATCCTGACGATCCACCTCGGGGGCGGCCACGACGTGATCGCCTATCCCAAAGACAACCACGAGCCGGCGAGCTTCACGATCCTCAACTTCCCGGTGGACGACATCGAGGCGGCGGTGGACGCCCTGAGCGAGCGTGGCATCAGCTTCGAGCGCTACGACGAGATGGCCTCTGACTTCGACGAGCGCGGCATCTTCCGCGGCGGCGGGCCGCTGATCGCGTGGTTCAAGGACCCGGCCGGCAACGTGCTGTCGGTCATCAAGGTCGACTGACGGAGTCGGACGGCATCGTCTTCCTGGTCGGCGCGGGCCCCGGCGACCCGGGCCTGATGACGCGGCGCTCGCTCGAGCTGATCGAGCAGGCCGACGCGATCCTGTATGACCGGCTGATTCCGCCGGGTGCGCTCGACGGCGCGCGGCCGGACGCCGAGCTGCGCTACGTCGGCAAGGAGCCGGGCGCCGCCGCGCTCGCCCAGGAGGAGATCAACGCGCTGCTCGTCGAGCTGGCGCGCAAGGGCAAGCGCGTCGTGCGCCTCAAGGGCGGCGACCCGTTCGTCTTCGGGCGCGGCGGCGAGGAGGCCGATGCGCTCGCCGCCGCCGGTATCGCCTTCGAGGTCGTGCCGGGCGTCACGGCCGGCGTGGCCGCGCCCGCCTATGCCGGCATCCCCGTGACGCACCGCGACGCGGCCTCGGCCGTGGCTTTCGTGACCGGGCACGAGGACGCGGAGAAGGAATCGGCGCTCGACTGGGATGCGCTCGCGCGCTTCCCGGGGACGCTCGTGCTCTACATGGGCGTAAGGAACCTGCCGCTGATCGTCGCGCGGCTGATCGCGGCCGGGCGCGACCCGCAGGAGCCGGCCGCCGTGATCGAGCGCGGCACGCATCCCGGTCAGCGGACCGTCGTCGATACGCTCACCGGCCTGCCCGAGCGCGTGCAGGCCGCGGGAATCCGCCCGCCCTCGATCACGCTGATCGGGCCGGTGGCCAGCCTGCACGACACGCTCGGCTGGCTCGAGCGGCGCCCGCTCAACGGCACGGTCGTCGCGGTCACGCGCGCCCGCGCGCAGGCGAGCGGGCTGGCCGCGCGTCTCATCGGCCTCGGGGCCGAGGTGATCGAGGCGCCCGCGATCCGCATCGAACCCCGCCCACTCGAGGGCGCTCTTCTCGAGGCTGTGTCGCGCATCCGCGAGTACGCGCTCGTCTGCCTGACTAGCCCGAACGGGGTGCGGCTCCTGTTCGACGCCCTCGCCGAGGTCGGCCAGGACGCCCGTGCCCTCGCGGGCGCGACCGTCGCGGCGATCGGCCCGGGCACGGCGACGGAGCTGGAGCGCCACGGAATCCGCGCCGATGTCATGCCAGAGCGCTTCGTCGCCGAGGGACTCGTCGAAGAGTTGGCCGGCGTGCCGGTGGAGGGACGGCGGGTGCTGATCGCGCGCGCCGCCGAGGCGCGCTCGCTGGTGCCCGATGCGCTGCGCGAGCGCGGCGCCGAGGTCGACGACGTGGCCCTTTACGACACCCGCGCCGAGCGGCTCGACGACGGCAGCCGCGAGCGGCTGGCGCGGGCCACGCACGTGACCTTCACGTCCAGCTCGACCGTGCGCTTCTTCCTCGACGCGGGAGGCGAGCTGCCCGCGGACGCGCGACTGGTGTCAATCGGCCCGGTCACGAGCGCGACGGCTCGCGAGCTCGGCCTGCACGTGGACGTGGAGGCGAGCCGCCACGATATCGACGGCCTGGTGGATGCCCTCGTAGGCGACGCGAGAGAATCCCAGCCGTGATCGTCACTCTGCTGACCGACTACGGCCGCGAGGATGACTTCGTCGGCGTCTGCCACGGGGTGATGCGCTCGATCGAGCCGGACCTGCGCATCATCGACATCACGCACGGCATCAGGCGCTCCGCCGTGCGAGAGGGCGCGCTGGTGCTGCGCAACACGCTCCCGTTCATGCCCGTCGGGGTCCACATGGCCGTGGTCGACCCCCAGGTGGGCACCGAGCGCCGCGCGCTCGGGCTGCGGACGGGCGACGGGCGCACGCTCGTCGGGCCGGACAACGGCCTGCTCAGCCTGGCCTGGGAGCGCTGCGGCGGCGTCGAGCTCGCCGTCGACATCACGCGCTCGCAGCACCGGCTCGAGCCAGTGTCGGCCACCTTCCACGGGCGCGACATCTTCGCGCCGGTCAGCGCGCACTTGGCCGCCGGCGCGCAGCTCGCCGACGCGGGCGATCCGCTCGACCCGGGCGCACTCGCCACGGTCCAGTTGCCGGAGCCGCGCAGCGAGGACGGCACGCTCGTCGCGCACGCCCTCGTGCTCGACCGCTTCGGCAATGTTGCCCTCAACGTCGGCCACCAGCAGCTGGCCGGCAGCGGCCTGACGCTCGGCGGCACGCTCGAGCTCGAGACCGGCGGCGAGCGCTACCTCGCCAAGTACGCCCAGACCTTCGCGGACGTCACGGCCGGTGAGCTGCTCGTCTACGAGGACTCGTACCGCACGCTGGCCGTCGCGATCAACCGCGGCGACGCCGCCTCGACGCTCGGCCTGCGGCCCGACGCAGAGGTGCGACTGCGGCCGCGATGACCGGCTCGCCACGCGTCCACCTGCGACTCACCGACTCCACCAACGAGCGCGCCAAGGAGCTCGCTCTGAGCGGCGCCCCACACGGCACGACCGTGACGGCGGACGAGCAGAGCGCGGGCCGCGGGCGCCAGGGCCGGGTGTGGACCGCGCCACCGCGCTCCGCCGTGCTGATGTCGCTGGTCACGCGCCGGCTGACGCCCACGCTCCCGCTCGCCGCGGCGGTCGCCATCTGCGACGCGCTGCCCATCCGTTGCGAGATCAAGTGGCCAAACGACATCTGGCTAGACGGTCGCAAGCTCGCCGGCATCCTCGTCGAGGGACGCCCCCAGGAAGGCTGGGCGGTCCTGGGAATCGGCCTGAACGTGACGACCGAGTCGTTCCCGCCCGAGCTCGCCGAGATCGCCACGTCGCTACGCCTGGCGGGCGTCGAGCTCGACACGGAGGCCGTGCTCGTGGCACTGCTCGGCTCGCTCGACGAGTGGCTCGAGGCTCCGGCCGAGGACGTACTCGCCGCCTGGAGAGAGCGCGACGCCCTGCGCGGCAAGCGCGTGCGCTGGAGCGACGGCGAGGGAATGGCAGCCGGCATCGACGAGAGCGGCGCGCTCGTAGTTGAGACGGACAACGGCCCGATCACTCTGGACGCAGGAGAGATCCACCTGCTCCGCAACAGGGGTGAGGTCTAGCCGCGGGGGATGCGCGGGTCGAGTCACCGTCCTGACTTGTACGGCTATAGACCGGTCAAGTCAGGACGGTGGTGCGTTCGCAGGCAGGTCCGAGCCAAGCACCCTTCCCCAGCCCAAGAGCGCGCGTCCATCCCTGCGCCGACCCGGCGAGCAACAGCGACTAGGCCGCCGAGCGCTCCTCCGCGTCGCCGGGGCCGCCGGAGTCGTCGTCGCGCTCGGCATCGCCGGAGTCGGTGTCAGAGGACTCGTCGGTCCCCGATGGCTCCTCGGCGCTCTCCTCGCCCGTTGCCTGCACCAGCGTCGCCTCGTCGGCACTCTCCTGCTCCCCGCCGCCCTTGCGCCTGCGCCGGCGGCCGCCGCGCTTGCGCTTGCCCTTGGGGAAGTTGCGTAGCAGCTCGCGCGCCAGCGCGCTCGGCTTGCGGGCCATCCGCATGCGCGCGCCGTCGAGCACCTGCTGCGCCTCCGGGGTGTGGGCGAGCGCAGCCGCGAACAGCGCCGCCGACAGCCGGCGGTCCTGCTTGCGCGCGGCCTGCACGAGCCGGCGCGCGTTGCGCGCGTGCGCCGCGCCGGCCGAGTTGACGAGCAGGCCGAGCAGGCGCTTCGTCTCGGGCCAGCGCTGCACGGCGTACTCCTCGTGCACCTCGCGCGAGTACTCGGCCAGGTGCCAAAGCCAGCGCGCGGCCTGATCGCGGCGCCCGATCTGCTTCTCGGTCAGGGCCTGCAGCAGCAGCTTCACGCCCTCGCGGCGCTCGTCGCGCGACCAGCTGCCGACGATTTCGACGGCGTCGTCGAACGCCTCCGGGTCACGCAGGTTGCCGACCTCCGAGAGCGCGCGCAGGCGCAACTGCGTGTTGCGGTTGCGGCGCAGGCAGGTGATCAGGAAGAGCCGCCGCAGCTCGCCCGACGAGTCGAAGTGCAGCATCGCCTTCGCGCGCCGCCAGTTGTTGGAGGCCACGCGTGCGCCCGCGAGCATCGCCCAGGCCTGCTGCTGGCCCCAGGTCAGATGCTCGACCGCCATGCGCCAGAGCTCGCGCTCGAAGACCTGCGCCCGCCGCTCCTCGTCGGCCGTGACCGGCACGACGCGGCGCTCGACCCGCAGCCGCCGACCGCGGCCGCGGCGCACTGGTCCGACGACGATTGCGCCGCCGCGGTAGACATCGCGATCGAGCAGCGAGTGCAGCGTCACCACCGGGTCGTCGTTGGGCGTGGCCGGGTGGACGAAGTCCACGACGATGCCCGCCTCCTTGCCCGGCGTGCGGCGCGTGACGCGGCCGACGCGCTGCTGGTAGATGCGCTTCGAGGCGGTCGGGGCGAGGTGCATGCAGACCGTCGCCCGCGGGGAGTTCCAGCCCTCGGCGAGCAGCTGGGCGTTGACGAGCACGTCGATGTCGCCGCGCTCGTAGGCCGCCAGGATGCGCGTGAGCTCGCGCTTGGGCGTCTCGCCGGAGACCGCCTTCGCCTTGATGCCGGCTTCGCGGAAGGCGTCCGCGACGTTGTGCGCGTGGCGCACCCCGGCCGAGTAGACGACCCCCGGCAGGTCCTTGAAGCGCGTCTTGTACAGATCCGCGACCGCCAGGTTGAACGGCGTCTGGTCGAGCAGGGCGGCCAGCTCTTCCTGGTCGAAGTCCTGATCCACCTCGCCGCGCCGGAGCGGCACCTTCGAGATCGAGCGCACCCCCACCCCGGGCGGGATGCGCACGCAGCGCAGCGGCGCGATCACGCCGCGGCGGGCGGCCTGGGCGAGGTCGAAGCGCGAGGTCTGGGTCGGGAAGAGGTCGGTGACGTGGCGAGCGATCAGCGCGCCGGTGGCGGTCATGCCGACGAACACCGGCCCGACCCACTGGCGGATCGCAGCGCTCGTCTTCTCGCCGAGCGCCGTATGGGCCTCGTCGCAGATGACGATCGTGTACGCGTCCGAGACCTTGCCGGCGTTGCGCACGAACCACTGGTAGGTCTCAACGGTGACAGGGCCGCCGGCAGGTGGCTCGCCCGCGCCGTTCTTCAGCAGCGGAGGCGAGATGCGGTTCTTGTAGCCGCGGTCGCGCAGCTCGCCCATAAACTGGTCGACGAGGTTGCGACGGTGGGTGAGGATCAGGATGCCGCCGGTGCGCGAGGCCTCCACGAAGCCGAGCGCGGCGACCGTCTTGCCCGCACCGGTCGCGTGCTCGAACCAGAAGCGCCGCGCCGAACCCGGGTCCTCGAGATGGGCCTCGGTGGCCTCTTCCTCCTCGGCCTCCTCGGCCGGATCCCAGTCGAGCGGCTCCTCGTCGGGTAGCTCGTCGCCCTCGAGCTCGACCTCTCCCGAATGCAGCTCCTCGGAGCTGGCCGCCTGGCGACCGTTGCGGGAGAGCTGGAGCTCCGTGGTGAGCGCGATCAGCGTGCCGGACAGAGCGTCGACCTGGTGGGCGGACAGCTTCGTGCCGTCGACCAGGTGCGGCTCCTCCTCGGCGAGCAGGCGCTCGAGCCCGAGCATCAACGAGTAGTCGCGACGCCACTCGACCGAGGGCTCCGCGCGGCCCTGATCCAGCTCGGCCAGGGCCGCGTCAAGCGCGCTGCGGCGGGCGTTGCCCTGCGCCAGCGCGACAGGGGCATCCTCGCCTTCGAGAACGAAGGGCTCGCGCGCGTATTTTTCGGCGCGCTTCAGGTCCTCGCTGGAAACCGGCGAGGCGTCGGCCACGGTGCTTGTCTCAGCCAAAGGGGATCGGGCGCTTCTCAATAAGGGGGACGAGCCGAGCTGAACCGTCGAGGGTCAGCGGGGCCGCCCGTCGTGTTCGCCGCTCTCAACCTTCCCGCGAGCGGCGACATGCCAAGTCCGAGGTGGACGGCGGCAAACACCATTACAGCACACTGCAGCCGATATGGGGTCTGCCATCCTTCGCCCGGTGCGCCGCCTCGCGCCTCTACTCGTGTTCGTTGCGCTGATCGGCTGCGGCTCCGATGATGACGAGCCGGCCCCCTCCGTGAACCAGAGTGCGGCGCCCCCGATGTTCCTCGACGGCGGGCGCGATGCCTTTGAGAAGAGAATCGCCTCCGAGCGCGGGACTCCGGTCGTCGTCAACAAGTGGGCGTCCTGGTGCGGGCCCTGCCGCTTCGAGTTCCCGTTCTTCCAAAGCCAGGAGAAGAAGCGGGACGGCAAGGTTGTATTCCTCGGCGTCAACTCGAACGACAACCAGGGCGACGCCGAAGAGTTCCTCGCCGACTATCCCGTCGACTTTCCTCACTTCAAGGACCCGAACCTCGAGATCGCGGCGTCCTTCAACGCGGTCCAGGCCTTCCCCGCGACGGCCTTCTACGACTCGAAGGGCCAACTCGCCTACGTGCATCAGGGCGGCTACTCGAAGGAGAGCGCACTCGCCGCGGACATCGACCGGTACGCTCGCTGACAGAGCGCCCGTGGAGGTCCGCGAAGTCCTAACCGACACCGAGCTCGCCGCCGCTCTCGAGCTGCGTGAGCGGGTCTTCTGCGAGGAGCAGGGCGTGTCGGCCGAGGCCGACCGCGACGGACGTGACCCCGAGGCGATGCACATCGTGGCCGTCGACGGCGGGCGCGTGATTGGCACCTGTCGGCTGCTGTTCCGGGGCGGGGTCGCGCGGCTCGGCCGGCTGGCCGTCGAGCCCGACCGGCGCGGCGACGGTATTGCGGGCGCGATCCTGCGCGAGGCCGACCGCATCGCCCGCGCCGAGGGCGCCGACGCCATCTCGCTGCACGCGCAGACGTATACGAAGGAGCTCTACCTGCGCGACGGCTACCACGTGCGCGGTGCGACCTTCGTCGAGGAGGGGATCGAGCACGTGTCGATGGAGAAGACGCTCTGAGCCCCGAGCTCCGGATCGACCCGCTGTCAGGGCTGAAGGTGATCGTCGCCGGGGAGCGCGGCTCGCGGCCGGGCGCGTTCCTGGACGTGACCCCGCGGCCGCCGATCGATCGAGAGCGCGACCCGTTCGCGGCCGGCCACGAGGATCAGACCCCGCCCGAGGTCTACGCCCTGCGCGACAACGGCAACTGGCGCGTGCGCGTGGTGCCGAACCTCTACCCCGCGCTCGCGCCCGGCGAGGAGAACGACGGCGGCGACCCGCTCGCGAGCGGCCGCGGCGAGCCCGACCTGTTCGCGATCAGCCCGGCACACGGGGCGCACGAGGTGATCGTCAACGCGCCCGACGCCGTCAGCTCGCTCGCCGAGCTCGACCCTGAGCAGGTCGAGACCGCGATGTCGGTCTGGCGCGAGCGCATGCGCGTGCACTCCGATGCCGCCTACGTCCACATCATCGTCAACGAGGGCAAGGAGGCCGGCGCGTCGCTGCCGCACACACACGCGCAGCTCTACGCGCTGCCGTTCGTGCCGGCCCAGGTGGCGCGCGAGCGCGAGCGCTTCACCGCCTACTCCGACCGCACCCAGGGGCGCAACCTGCTTGGGGACCTGCTCCAGGAGGAAGTGCGCCGCGGCGAGCGGATCGTCGCGATCGATGAGGAGGCGGTGGCGCTCTGCCCCTTCTCCGCGCGCGTCCCCTTCCACCTGCAGATCGTGCCGCGGCGCCCGACCGCCCGCTTCTCCGACGACGGGGCGCTTGGCGGCCGGCTCGTGCACGAGACGCTGCGGCGACTCGGCGCGACGCTCGGCACGCTGCCGCCGCTCAACATGTGGGTGCGGACCGCGCCGCGCGATGCCGAGCGCTTCTGCTGGCGCATCGAGATCATGCCGAGGCTCGCCCAGCTCGCCGGCCTCGAGATCGGCACCGGCGTGCATCTGAATGTCCTGGCACCGGAGGCCGCGGCGGAGCGGCTGCGCGCCGCCAGCGTGTAGCGTCCCGCCGCGCCGTGCCGCCGACGACCCGACAGATCCCGCTGTTCGCCGCCGAACCGCCCCAGGAGCCGCTGCCCTACGGGCGCTGGGGCGAGGCGCTCGCCGAGCAGTTCCGGGCCAAGTGCGAGACCGAGATCGGCGAGATCTCGTGGTTCCCCGATCGCACCTGGGAGGGCCGCACCTACGTGCCAGCCACGGCGCCCGCGGCGGAGGGTGGCGAGTGGTTCGGCTTCGTCTCGTACACGCGCGAGCACGAGGGTGCGCAGGCCACCGACTTCGTCGCCGAGGCCGACTTCACCGAGGAGACCGCGGACCTCAACCCGGACTGGTCGCTGGACCTGTCGGACCACGAGATCGGGCACTGGCGTGGCACGCAGGGCCGACGCGGGGTGATCACGCTTGTGTGGGGCGTCGCCCTCGTGGCGAACGGGGCCGTCGCGACGACGGAGCTCGGGCCGGACAGCACGGACCAGTGCGAGCTCGTCGACAACCGCTTCACGCTCGTCTCGATCGACGCCTTCACGGGCGACTACATCGAGGTTCGCCTGTACGGTGCTCGCGGCGCCGAGCTGGCGCGCGAGTCGCTCTACGAAGACGACGACGAGTAGTCGAAACCGAGCGATCCGCGCGGTACTTTTTTTCTGCTCATGGAGGATGCGCGCGCGCAGCGCTGTGTACTGCTCAAGTTCGGTGAGCTCGCGCTCAAGGGCCGCAACCGGCCCTCGTTCGTCGCCGTGCTCGAGCGCAACCTGCGCCGCCTGAGCAGCGATCTCGGCCCGATCGAGATCCGCCGCCGCGGCGGCGTCTTCATCGTCACCGGCGGCGAGCCGCAGGAGACGCTCGTCGAGCGCTGCCTGGCCTTGCCGGGCGTGAGCGTCGTGCAGCCCGGGCTGCGCTGCGAGCGCGACCCGTCCGCCGCCGCCGACGCCGCCGTCGAGCTGCTGCGCGGACGTCCCGGCCAGACCTTCGCAGTGCGCGCGCGGCGGCGCGACAAGCGCTACCCGCTGCGCTCGATGGAGCTGTCGCGCGTGATCGGCGACGCGGTGCGGGTGCGGCTCGGCCTACAGGTCGACCTGTCCGAGCCCGACCTCGAGCTCCACATCGAGGTCGACCACAAGGAGATGCTCGTCTCCTGCGAGCGTCTGCGCGGCGCGGGCGGGCTGCCCGTCGGCTCGAGCGGACGGGCACTGGTGCTGCTTTCGGGCGGGCTCGACTCGCCGGTGGCCGCCTACCGCATGATGAAACGAGGTCTGCGCTGCGACTTCCTGCACTTCTCCGGCCGCCCCTTCACCGGGCCCGAGTCGATCTACAAGGCCTATGCGCTCGTCGGCAGGCTCGACCGCTTCCAGGGTGGCTCGCGCATGTTCGTCGTCTCGTTTGGTCCCGCACAGCGCCGGCTGGCCACCGCGGGCGCCGGGCGGCTCCAGGTGCTCTCGCAGCGGCGGCTGATGGTCAAGGTGGCGTCCGAGCTCGGCCGCCGCGAGGGCGCTGAGGCTCTGGTGAGCGGCGACTCGCTCGGCCAGGTCGCCTCCCAGACGCTTCCCAACCTCGCGGTCGTCGAGGAGGCGGCGGAGCTACCGCTGCTGCGACCGCTGATCGACCGCGACAAGGCCGAGATCGTCGAGATCGCCAAGCAACTCGGCACCTACGACGTCTCGATCCTGCCGGACGAGGACTGCTGCCAGCTGTTCTCGTCGCGGCTCGCCGTGACCCGTGGCCAGTCCGACGACCTCCGCCAGATCGAGCGGACCGCGGACATCGAGGACATGGTCGACGGCCTCGTCGAGTCCGCGCAGCTGTACCGGCCGCGCCTCGAGGAGGAACGACCAGCGTTGACGCACGCCTAGGTCAGCCGCCGAGGTAGTCCACGTGCCACCACTCGCCGGGCGCGTGGGCCTTGCCCCAGCCGTACTTCCAGCCGATCTGATCGATCACCGAGCGCATCTCCATCGTCGGCACGTCGACCGCCGTGCCCCACTCGTGCGAGGAGCTGCCCGGCGGGTTGGCGGGGGCGCCCAGCCCGTTGAGGAAGGCCTGATAGAGCTGGGCCTGCTGTGCGTAGGTGCGATAGGCCGAGGCGGGTCCACCCGGATAGAGGTCGACGCCGTAGACGCTGAGCGCCTCTGAGCGCATCGCGTTCCAGCTCTGGGCCGCCGCGGGCGTTAGATACAGATCGCCGAAGGGCGACGGGACCGGGCTCATGCCCGGCGCCGCGCTCGACGTCGCTGCCGGTGCCTCTACCGACACACCGGCCGCCGCGAGCGCCGCCGCACCCTCCGCGACGGTCGGCACCTCGATGGTGGTCCCGGCGATCAGGCCGGCGTCCTCGGAGAGACCGTTGTAGACCGCCACCGTGCGGACGGTCAGATTGTTCGCCATTGAGATCCCCCAGAGCGTCTCCCCGGGCAGCACCGTGTGCGACACCGCGGCGAGCGCGGGGGCCCCGGTGAGCAGCAGTCCTCCTAGTGAGCAGGCCAGCGAGCCTGCGAGCACGCGTCGCAGCATGAAGACCCCTTCGGGAGCCGCCCCGACGTCCCTCCGCCTGAAAGCTTCCGCCCGCGCTGATCGGGCTATCGTCTGCGCAGAGCCCCGATAGCTCAGCCGGATAGAGCGACTCCCTCCTAAGGAGTAGGCCGCAGGTTCGAATCCTGCTCGGGGCGTTGGTTCCCTGTAAGTCGCGAACTTCTCCTGACGGAACCGACGCTCACGGGTTCACCGCCGAGCCCCGCCTAGGCTGGGAGAAGAGTGCGACACAGTTGACCTTACGATCGCCTGTTCCCCAACTCTGCTCGGTGGGATAGAAGTAGAACGCTTCGGCGCCGGCCACGGCGTCGAGCTCCCGCGAACAGCGCCGATCCGCCACCCGGAAGATGCTGTCCTCTCCCGGGTAGTCGCCCTCGGGGAGCTCGAAGCTCGAGATGACCTCCGCGTCGTGCGGCTGCGAGCAGGGAACCACTTCGACCGAGACCTCCGCCGTGGTCTCCTCGAGGTCGTTGACGCAATCGCCCACCCGCAGGTCGAAGACGCTCTCAGTCCCCGCCTCCCGGACGCGGCCGCTCGGGTCGCGCTCGGCGTCGGTAGCGAGGGCGACGATGACCCCAACGGCGATCAGCAGGGTCCAGAGCCCGGACAGAACCAGGCCCGCGATCGCCAGGCCCCGTCCCTTCAGGTTTCGCGTTCGGATTCGCCGCAGCGCCACGATCCCGAAAATGACGCTGAGAAAGATCCCGCCGACGATGCCGAGCACCAGAGAAGCGATCGCGAAGCCGCTCGTCTTCCGGGGGACTTCGGGTTGCCGCCGGATCGGCGCCTCGGGTCCGCTGGGGAACACCGGCCCCGCGCCCCCTCCGCCATCGGGCGGGGGTGCGCCGGGGGGTGGGGACGTGGTCACTCCACCAGTCCAGGCTCGGAGGGGTACTCGAGGCCCATGCTCCTCGAGCAGCATAGGTTGATCGAGCTGGCTGCGGTCCGCTTGACACGACGACCGCGATCGGATAGCCAGCAAACATGAGCGAAGAAGGCGCAGCTACCCGGCGCGACCTCGAGGCCAAGATCGTCGCCCGCGCCTGGGCCGACGAGGGGTTCCGCGAGCGGCTAAAGACAGACCCGCGCTCGGCGGTGGCCGAGGAGACGGGCGTCGCCGTGCCGGAATCGATCGCGATCGAGGTGTTGGAGGAGACGCCTGAGCGGGCGTACATCGTCCTTCCGTCGAACCGAGTGGCCATCTCCGACGACGCGCTCGACCTCGCCGGCGGCGGCGAATACGACCGTGAGCCGCGAGGCGACCCGAGCTAGAGCAGCGGCAGAACAAGGTGGCCGGGATGCGCGATCTCGAGCGCACGCCGGAGCCAGCCACGGCTCTCTGCGCTCAATTTCGGATGCGCAGCGAGGAAGTCGGCTTTGGCCTTGGGCGTCGGCCGGCTCAGCATGTAGAACAGCACGATCTCGGGTGACAGGAACGGAACACCGTCGTCCGTCATACGACCGAGCTGCCCGAGGGGGAGCGACACTCGCTTGTCATCGCGATAGACCCACAGCTCGTCGCGGGCTTCTTCCAAATAGCCGTCGAACAACCACGGCGCGCCCCTCTCGCGGCGACTCCAGATGCGCGCGATCGGTCGCTCGAGGAAGCGCCCATCCCACGGCTCGAGGCGGCGCTCGGGCGACGCAGAGTGGAGATCCCAACCCGCGAGATGGTGCCGGAGCGCCAGCTGGTCGCGGCGCAGGACGGCCACATCCATGTCGTAGTGACGTCTCGTCCGGTGGCCGAGAAACAGCTCTATCGCCCACCCGCCCGCGATCCACCAGGGCACCGGAAGCCCGCGAAGGACGTCTGCGACCTCGCGCGGAGTGATCGGCTCCCACGGCCAGAGACCGGCGAAGGCCGGAGCTTCCAGGCTCATGCGTCAGCGATCACGGTCGCCCAGCCTAATGGGAGGCACGAGTGCTTGACCCGTTCAGAAAGCAGGCCCTCGACCGGCTCTCGTCCCCCGAGGAGCTCGATCGTCTCGTGCGCGTGTCGCGTCCAGGTACCTGGATTGCGCTCGCCGGGCTCCTCCTCGTGATCTCGGCTGTCGTGCTTTGGGCCACCTTGTCGACCATCACGACGACCGTGTCCGGGCTCGGCTTCCTGCTGCCCGAGGGAGGGTTGATCGAGGCCTCGGCGCTGCGTCAGGGAATCGTGACGCAGATCAACGTGGAGCCCGATCAGCGCGTCGAGTCGGGCGATGTCGTGGCCACGCTCGAGCTCCCCGAGGGAGGCGAGCTGGCGGTCACCGCGCCGACCGCCGGGAGGGTCGCCGAGCTTGGGCGTGCGATCGGGGACTTCGTGCCTCAGGGCGGCGAGGTCGTGTTCCTCCAGCCGGACCGGAACCTGGTGGTCGAAGCGTTCCTCCCGCAGTCGGACGCCAAGGAGGCCCGCGTTGACGACGAGGTGTGGGTCGCGCCGTCGTCGGCCGCAGCCTCTGAGTTCGGATTCGCGCGTGGCCGGGTCGCGCGCATCGGCGACATCCCGCTCTCGGACGACAGGGTCGAGTCGCTGCTCGAGACCCCTTCCAGCGCCAGGCAGGTGGCGGATCTCGGGCCCGTGATCCATGTCGTGGTCGAGCTGGTCTCCGCCGACACTCCGAGCGGGCTGAGCTGGACGGCTTCGAACGGACCCGATGAGCCGATCACGTTCGGCACATCCGCCGAGGTCGAGGTGGTGACCGGCAAGCGCGCCCCGATCGACTACGTCGTCGACTGATGCTCCGCCTACGCCGCCCGCGGCCGTCGTCTCCGTTTACGGCCAAGCGCCTGCGCACCCCGACGGTCGTGCAACAGGAGGCGGTCGAGTGTGGCGCCGCCGCTCTTGCGATCGTGCTCGGCTATCACGGCCGGGTCGTCCCGCTCGAGGAGCTGCGCGTGGCGTGCGGCGTCTCCCGGGACGGGGCGAAGGCGGCGAACGTGCTGAAGGCGGCCCGCAGCTACGGGCTGGAGGCGTCCGGGATGCGCACCGAGACGAGTGGCCTGGCCAAGAGCCCGCTCCCGGCCATCGTGTTCTGGAACTTCAATCATTTCCTCGTCGTCGAGGGCGCCGGGCCCCGGGGGGTCTGGGTCAACGACCCGGCGGTCGGTCCGCGGCGGGTCTCCTGGGAGGAGTTCGAGGGCTCGTTCACGGGCATCGTGCTCGAGCTGGAGCCCGGTCCGGACTTCGAGCCGGGGGGAAGCCGGCCACGGCTGGTGAGCGCCCTCGCGGCGCGCCTGTCGATCGTGGCCGCGGCCTCCCCGCTCGCGCTCTGCGTGATCGCCGGACTTGCGCTGGCGCTACCCGGCCTGATCGTGCCGGCGTTCCTGAAGATCTTCGTGGATCTCGTCCTCGATCAAGGCGAGCGCCACCTCGTGGTGCCGCTCGTCCTCGGTCTCCTCGCCGCTGCGCTCGCTCAGGCGGGGCTCACCTGGCTTCAGCAGGTGGTGCTCATTCGGCTCTCGACGAAGCTCTCGCTGTCGATGTCGACGCGCTTCGTGCAGCACATGCTGCGCCTGCCCGTGGGGTTCTTCCTGCAGCGCTTCGCGGGCCATCTCGTCGCCCGCGTCGGGCTGAACGACCAGGTGGCAAGCCTCCTCTCGGGCCAGCTGACGACGACGCTCCTGAGCCTCGTGTCGGCGGCCGTGTACGGCGTGGCAATGCTGGTCATCGACCCGCTCCTCGGAGCCGTTGTAATCGCACTCGGCGGCGCCAACTTCCTCGCGCTGCGCGCGGTCTCCCGGCGTCGCCGCGACGTCAACGTGGTGCTCGTGTCGGAGACGGCGAAGCTGAACGCCGTCTCGTTCGCCGGCATCCAGGCGATCGAGACGATCAAGGCATCAGGCGCGGAGGACGACTTCTTCGCCCGCTGGAGCGGTCAGCAGGCGAAGGTCGTGAACGGCCGCCAGGATCTCGGAGTCGCGACGCAGGTCTTGGCGACCGTGCCGACGCTTCTCGGCGCGCTGTCGGGTGCCGCCATCGTCACGCTGGGCGCGCTGCGGGTGCTGGACGGGGATCTCTCGCTCGGTTCGCTGCTCGCCCTGCAGTCGCTCGCCATTTCCTTCACGGTGCCGATCCAGTCGCTTGTCACGCTTGGCGAGACGCTGCAGGAAGCGGAGGGCAACCTGGCCAGCCTCGACGACGTCCTTCGCTACCCGGCTGAGGCGTCGAACGGAACCGTCGCTCGTGACGATCGCCGGGCTCGACTGAGCGGCCGGCTCGAGCTGGAGGAAGTCACGTTCGGCTATAGCCCGCTCGCGCCGCCGCTGATCGACGGGCTCTCGCTTGTCATCGAGCCGGGGCATCGCGTCGCGATCGTGGGCCCGACGGCCAGCGGTAAATCGACCGTCGCCCGGCTCGTGGCCGGCATCTTTCGGCCCTGGAGCGGGCGCATCCTCCTGGACGGCGTTCCAAGAGACGAGCTCGAGCCTGATCTCGTTGCCGCAAACGTGTCGCTCGTAGACCAGGAGATCAACCTGTTCGAGGCAAGCATCCGGGAGAACATCTCGCTCTGGGATCCCACCATCCCCGAGCAGGCAATCGTCCACGCGGCACGGGACGCCTCGATCCACGACGACATAACGCGCAGAACCGGGGCCTACGAGCGACGGGTCGAAGAGGGAGCGCGCGACTGGAGCGGTGGGCAGCGGCAGCGGCTTGAGATCGCCCGCGCCCTCGCAACCGACCCAGCGCTCGTCATCCTCGACGAGGCGACGAGCGCGCTCGATCCCGTCGTCGAACGTGAGATCGACGAGGCGCTGCGGGCGCGCGGGTGTGCCTGCCTGATCGTCGCCCACCGCCTGAGCACGATTCGCGACTGTGACGAGATCGTCGTCCTCGACCAGGGCCGCGTCGTGCAGCGCGGGCCCCACGACCAGCTGATGGCAGAGGGCGGCCTCTACGCGGAGCTCGTGACGGCGGACTGATGACGACGTCGCTCTCCGGCCGCGCCCCGCTACTCCTCGACGATCCGCGTTCTGGGTGGCGGGTCGTGTCCGGGCGGGTCGATGTCTTCGCGGTCGAGCCGGTCGACGGCGAGCCGCGCGGTCGGCGTCACGGGATCGGGACGGTCGCCGCCGGCGGTGCGCTGTTCGGTGTGACCCCACGTGAGGGCGAGCTGGCGCTCGTGGCGGTCGGCTCGAGAGGCGCGCGAGTCGAGGCGCTCGATCAGGACCAGCTCGAGCCGGCCGAGCGCGCCCGGCTCGTCGAGGGGTGGGCCGAGACGCTCGCGGCGGCCCGCGGGGCCGACGACGAGCGAGCGAGCGTGCTGCTCCGATTGGGGCAGGCGGTCACGGTGGCGGCCGGCGACACCGTGGCCTCGGTGCGCGAGCCCGTGTGGATCGACGACGCGGCGGGACTCGCGCTCGACAGCGTGCCGCTGTCGGGCGCTTTGCCGGTTGTCTCCGGCCTCGTGCTCGAGGTTCGGGTCGACCGCACCTTGGAGCCCGCACGCGCTCCCAGAGGGGGGACGGACGCTCGTGATGGTGTGGAGACGCTCGGCGCCGCCGTTCTCGCCGGGCTCAGCCGGGAGGTCAGCTCGGCGGGCGAGCGCCAGCGGGCCGCCCTCGCGCGCCGCAAGGAGGAGGAGCGCGAGGAGACGGAGCGCGTTTTCGAGGCCCTTGCAGACGTAGTCGAGCAGCGCGGCGAGGCCCTCGCCGCGCCGGGCGAAAGCGCGCTTGCGGCCGCCTGCCGCATCGCTGGGCGTCCGCTCGGGATAGGCGTCGTCGAGCCCGCTCTGGCGCGAGGCACCTCGTTTGTCGCGCGCCTGCGGGAGGTGGCCCAGGCCTCGGGGTTCCGCTTCCGGGATGTGCGTCTCGACGAAGGCTGGTGGCGCCGCGACGTCGGCCCGCTCGTCGGCCTCGCCGGCGAGGACGAGCGGCCGATCGCCCTCGTTCGTAGAAGAGGGCGCTACGAGCTCGTCGATCCCGCGCGCGGCGCTCGCTCCGTTGTCGACGAGGACAGCGCGGCGACGTTGTCCCCGACCGCATACATGCCCTACGCGTGCCTCGGGCAGGGCCCGGCGGACGGCCGCCGGCTGTTTCGACTCGGGCTGGTGCCGGCAAGGGCGGACCTGGTCCGACTGCTGGCGGCATCGATCGTCCTCGGGCTCCTGTCGATCGCCACGCCGATCGCCGCTCAGGCGATCTTCACGAGGGTCGTTCCGGAGGGCGATCGCGGCCAGCTCCTTGGAATCGCTCTCGTGCTCGTGGGAGCCGCGCTGGGGACGGCCACGGCCTACCTCATGCAGGGGCTTGCTCTGTTGCGCCTCGAGGGTCGCGGCTCGACCGGAAGCCAGGCAGCCGTGATCGACCGGTTGCTGGACCTGCCGGCGTCGTTCTTCCGGCGCTATTCGGCGGGTGATCTCGGCACCCGGGCCCTCGGGATCGACACGATCCGCCAGAGCCTGACGACCTCGGTCACGGCCGCGCTCGTCGCGCTGCTGATCGCGTTCTTCAACCTCACGTATGTCCTGTTCCTCGACGCCTACCTGGGATTGCTTGCGATTGGCCTGCTCCTGGCCGCGGTGGTCGTTCTCGTCCTGCTCGTACGCCGGCAGATTCCCCACCAGCGCCTGCTCCAGGACGCGCGCGGCCAGATGCAGGCGCTCGCGCTCCAGATCCTCGGTGCCGTGCCCAAGCTTCGGGTCGCGCGCGCGGAGGCCCGCGCGTTCGCGCGTTGGGCGGCCGCACTCGGCCGCATGAAGGGGGCCTTCGTCGCGAGCCAGCATGTCCTCGCCGGCCTGAGCGCGTTCGCCGCAGCCTGGCAGGCGCTCGCGATCGCGCTCGTGCTCCTGGTGGTGGGCGAGGTCGACGACGCGAGCCTGTCCTCCGGGGACTTCGTCGCCTTCACAACGGCCTTTGGGACCACCGCCGCGGCCATCCTCGGCCTCGTGAGCGTGCTGTCGACGGCGAGCCAGGCGACGGTGCTGTGGGAGCGCGCGCGGCCTATCGTGCAGAGCGCCCCGGAGGTCGCGGCGGGCGAGGCCGATCCGGGGCCGCTGAGCGGCGAGCTCGAGTTCGCGCACGTCTCGTTCCGTTACGGCGGCGACGGACCGCTCGTGCTCGACGACGTCTCCTTCACCGCGGCGCCCGGCGAGTTCGTCGCGTTCGTCGGGCCATCGGGGGCCGGCAAGTCGACGGTCTTTCGCCTGCTGCTCGGCTTCGAGCGCCCTGAGGCCGGGACCATCTCCTACGACGATCAGAGCCTCGCCGACCTCGACGCCCGCGCTGTTCGGCGCCAGCTCGGCGTCGTGATCCAAAACGCGCGGATCCTCTCGGGGTCGATCTTCCAGAACATCGTCGGGGCCGCGAACCTGACGGTGGAGGATGCGTGGGAGGCGGCCCGCATCGCCGGCATCGCAAAGGAGATCGAGCGCATGCCGATGGGAATGCACACGTTCGTCTCCGAGTCGGGCGCGGCGTTCTCCGGGGGCCAGCGCCAGCGACTGCTGATCGCCCGGGCCGTCGTCTCGCGGCCGCGCGTACTTCTCTTCGACGAGGCCACGAGCGCGCTCGACAACCGCACGCAAGCCGCGGTCAGCGCCGCGCTCGACGAGCTGCAGGCGACCCGCATCGTGATCGCACACCGCCTCTCCACGATCCGCACCGCCGACCGGATCGTCGTGCTCGAGCGCGGTCGGGTGGTCGAGCAGGGGTGCTATGACGAGCTGATGGCCCATGACGGCTTGTTCGCCACGCTGGCGCGGCGCCAGATCGCTTGATCGCCGTTGGACCCTTGACAGGGCGCGCGACCGGGTACCAGACTCCTCGACCGATTTCGATCTCGCCGGAGGAGGAGCATGAGCGCCGCAGACCAACCGACCCGCCGCGACCTCGAGGCCAAGCTGGTCGCCAGGGCATGGGCCGACGAAGGCTTCCGTGAGCGTCTTAAGTCCGACCCGCGGGCGGCCGTCAGCGAGGAGACCGGCATCGTCGTTCCTGAGTCGATCACGGTCGAGGTGCTCGAGGAGACCGCCGAGAAGGCTTACATCGTCATACCGGCGAACCGTGTCGCGATTGCCGACGAGGAGCTGGACGCCGCCGGCGGCAACTACGCGGACGACTGGAGCTGACGTTCCGGCGTCGCGTAACGGAGATCCCAGTCGGCGAGATGACGCCGCAGCGCGGCCTCGTCGTCACGCCCGGCAAGGATCGAAGAGATAGACCTCGAGCGAGGCGCCGCGCCCGCTCGCGCTCAGGCCGATCATCAGCGAGCACGGCCGCTCGGACGTCAGCCCGTCGGGGCGAATTGCATCGACCAGCTCCTCGTAGGGCCGGTAGTCGAGGCCGAGCTGGGCGGCGAGTCGGAGGACGGTGTCGTGACCCTCTGCCTCACTCGGAGCGACGTTCGACGGGGCCAGGTAGGCCTTGGCCCGGACACCCCGGGCATCGGCCGGAAGCTCGAAGGACAGCTCGAGAAGCCAGCGCGACCGCTGCCGGTCGGCGCGAGCCGACGCGGCGAGCAGCTCGAAGCCCTCCACCCCGTCGAGGCTGAGCTCATCCGCGAGCCGGCCACCCAGGAGCCCGGTCGCGATGTCGGCCCATTCGCACGCGAAGTAGGTCTTGGCTCCGCGCACTCGATCCGGATCGACGTCGAAGCCGAGCCCGTAGGGGACGACCGAGCAGAAGGGATTCGCAGCGAGCACGGTGGCGAAGCGCCGATGCAGGCCCGCGGCATCGTCGAGCCCGACCCGGAGCATCGCGTCGTCGATGCGAGCCGACCGCTCGGCGGCGGGCTCGCCCCCCACCCACGCGGCGGGACGCGGGCGCCCCCCTTGGCAGCCTGATCCCCGAACCGGCTCGCAATGGCTGAGTCGCGACCGCCGCTCGAGCCGATCAAGGACTACTTCGAGCGGATGGCCGCCAAGGGAGACTCCCACAAGGGGGTCGGATACCCCACAGCAGAGAACCAGAGGATCCGATTCGACGTCGCGTTGCGCCTGGTCGAGCCCGGTGTCGAGGATTTCAGCGTGAACGACTTCGGCTGCGGGCTCGCCCACCTATACGACCACATCAAGGCCAGGCGCCTGCCGATGAGGTCGTACCGCGGCTACGACCTGAGTGAACGGAGCCTCGAGATGGCCCGGGAGCGGCTCGGCGACGAGGTCGAGTTGATCCCCGACGACCATCTGACCAAGGAGGCCGACTACTCGTTCGCCCTGGGGATCTTCAACCCGCGGCTTGACGCCACGGACGAGGAATGGCATGCGTTCATGAAGTCGGTGGCGCGCGACCTCTACGAGCACTCGACGCGCGGCTGCGCCTTCAGCACGCT
>Ga0081538_10000354_pt1 | contig 52194 bp, 40 predicted proteins | sample TabmetS5T2R1_FD_71022 | JGI IMG/M metagenome (GOLD analysis project Ga0081538, IMG submission 71022) | Tabebuia heterophylla rhizosphere microbial communities from the University of Puerto Rico - S5T2R1 | ecosystem: Host-associated > Plants > Roots > Rhizosphere ...
GCCGCGCGGGGGGGGGGGGGGGGGGGGGGGGCCGGGGGGGGGGGGGGGGGGGGGGTTTGGCGGGGGGGGGGGGGCGCCCCCCCCCCCCCCGGGGGGGGGTGGGGAGCCCATGATGGGTGAGGCGGGCGCGCCAGCGCCCGCAGGGGCTGGGGATCGAGCTTGTGTCACGGGGTCGCCCCAACCGTGGCCCGCGCAGGCTCGGTAGGCCGCTCGGCTAGCGGGCGGGACGCGAGCAGCGCCTCAAGCACGAGCACCGCCCAGAGCCAGCTCGCAACCGCCAAGTGCGGGATCACCACCAGGAAGGACAGCCTGCTCGCAAGGTTCGCGATGCCGAGGGCGATCTGGAGCGTGACCAGCCATACGGCGATTTGTGGCAGCCGGAGCAGCCAGCCCGAGGCGCCGGAGCGCCATGCCTTTGCGAGCAGCGCCACGATCCCTATGGTCAACGCGACAGCGAGCAGCCGGTGAGCGACATTGATCGCCTCCGCCTCATCCCGGATGGGACCGAGCGCGAACAGGCCGAGCAGCGGGCGCTGGGCGTACACGAGGCCGGAGCCCACGCCCGATATATGGCCGCCGAGCAGGATCTGGACGTATGCGACTCCGGCGACGGCAGCAGCGGTTCGCGAGAGCGGAGGGAGCCCTCCCGATACAGGCCGCGCGACCGCGACCGCGAGGAACAGCAGCACTCCGACCAACGCCATGCCAAGGCCCAGGTGGGCGGTCACCAGCTCAGCGCGCAGCCGGAGCAGCACCACGATCGCGCCAAGCGCCGCCTGGGTGAGCGCGAGCAATGCCGCGATCCCTGCGGGCCAGAGGATCTCTGGCCTGGTACGGAACCGCGCCCAAGCCCAGCCGAGCTGCGTCGCAATCATCAGGAGGAGGACACCGGCCACCAGCCGGTGGGTGTGCTCGATCCAGACGTGGAGGTTGGCCGGCGGGACGAAGTCGGTGGCGGAGAAGCAGCCTGGCCACGTCGGGCATGCGAGCCCGGAGTCCGTGGCCCGCACCGCTCCCCCGACGGCGACGAGCACGAGGCTGGCGATCACCGTCGCGATGGTCAAGCGCCGGAATGGCGCAGGGGCGGGCTGGGGCACGATTCCTCGAACGTCTTGACTCGAACGTGGTGAGTCGTGTGTGCGGCTGGGCACACACACGGCAACTGACCGCCGTGTTCGTCCGACAGTGTAGAGCCTCACGCCAGGAGGGCATTGTTGGCGCCGCAGGCGAGGGACGCCTGATGCTCGCCATGTTGAAGTGCCCGGAAGTCAACTGGCTGTTCCCCCACGAGCGGGATGCGCTGGCCAGGTGACGCCATAGGCTTGATCAACGTCCGTCCTCGGGCGTATTCGCTGCGCCGGCGGCCGCCCGCCCCAAAACCTAGCCCTCATGGCCACCCCTCATGAGCTCTACCCCCCACTTGCAAGGAGGCCTGCGCGCGTGAACAACACCGTGGACCAGCTCGCCGTGACCACCATCCGGACGCTCGCGATAGACGCCGTCGAGCATGCGAACTCCGGGCACCCAGGCGCGCCGATGGGGCTCGCGCCGCTCGGCTACACGCTGTTTACGCGGCACCTGTCTCACGACCCAGCGCGCCCAGAGTGGCCAGACCGGGACCGGTTCGTGCTTAGCGCCGGCCATGCATCGATGCTGCTCTATGCGCTCCTTCATCTCACGGGTTATGACCTGTCCTTGGATGACATCAAGGCGTTCCGCCAGTTCGAGTCCCGCACGCCAGGCCACCCTGAGCATTTCATGACCCCCGGGGTGGAGACGACAACCGGGCCGCTGGGGCAGGGGGTGGGCAACGCGGTTGGATTCGCGCTGGCCGAGCGGATCCTCGCCGCCCGCTACAACCGTCCGGGGCACGAGATCGTCGATCATCGAACCTGGGTGATCGCGAGCGACGGCGACATGATGGAGGGGGTCGCGAGCGAGGCGTCAAGCCTCGCCGGGCACCTCGGTCTTGAAAAGCTCGTCGTCTTCTACGACGCCAACTCAGTCACCCTCGACGGCCCCGCCGATTGGAGCTTCAGCGAGGACGTGGCCGCCCGTTACTCGGCGTACGGCTGGCGTGTGCTGGAGGTCACTGATGCGAACGACCTCAACGAGCTCGATAGCGTCATGAAGGACGCGGCCACGCCAGACGGCCGCCCGACACTCGTGCGGGTGCCGTCGACGATCGGCTACGGCGCCCCGAATAAGGCGAACACCGCCGCCGCGCACGGCGCGCCGCTGGGGCCAGACGAGGCCAGCGCGGCGAAAGCGTTCTACGGCTGGGACTATCCGGAGCCGTTTACGGTGCCTGACGAGGCCCGCCGGGCCGCGGACCAGCGGGAGCGCGGCGCGGACCTCCATGCGCGATGGGCTCAGCGCTTCGAGGCCTACCGCCAGGAGCACCCCGACCTCGCGGAGGACTTTGAGCGGGTCATGGCCGGGCGGCTGCCCGAGGGCTGGGACGCGGACCTGCCTCACTACGATGTCGGCCACAAGGAGGCAACGCGGAAAAGCTCCGGAGCGGTCATCAACGTGATCGCCTCGCATCTCGGCGAGCTGATCGGCGGCTCTGGGGATCTGTCCTCCTCGAACAACACCATCATCAAGGACGCTGGCGCGGTCGAGCGGGGAGACTTCACCGGGCGCAACATCAACTATGGCGTCCGTGAGCACGCGATGGGCTCCATCATGAACGGGCTCGCTATCCACGGCGGGATTCGCCCATTCGGCGGGACGTTCCTGGTGTTCACCGACTATATGCGGCCCGCACTGCGGCTCGCGGCGCTGATGGGCACCACCGTGATTTATGTCATGACGCACGACTCGATCGGGCTCGGTGAGGATGGCCCGACCCACCAACCGATCGAGCACCTCGCGGCGCTGCGAGCGATCCCCCGCCTTATCGTCCTGCGCCCCGCCGACGCGCGCGAGACCGCCGGGGCATGGGTCGAGGCGGTGCGCCACACGACCGGGCCGACCTTGCTCGCCTTGTCCCGCCAGGACGTTCCTGTGCTCGAGGGCACCGACCCTGGCTCGGTCGCCAAGGGCGCATACGTGGTGTGGGAGCCGGCCGAGACGCCGCAGGTGGTGCTCTGCGCGACCGGCAGTGAGGTCCAGGTGGCGGTTGGGGCCGCCGAGCAGCTCGCCGACGGCGGGATCAGCGCCCGCGTCGTGTCGATGCCATCCTGGGAGCTGTTCGAGGCGCAGGATGTGCGCTACCAGACGTCCGTGCTGCCGCCGAGGGTGCCGGTCCTCTCAGTCGAGGCCGCGGCCACCTTCGGCTGGGCACGGTGGGCAGACGCCCACGTCGGCATTGACCGCTTTGGGGCATCCGCCCCGGGAGCGGTCAATCTCCGCAAGTTGGGCTTCACTCCCGACGTGGTGGCCGCCGCCGCCCGGCGCCTCGTCGAGGAGGATCCCGATGACAAACCCAATCCATCAGCTTCGTGAGCTGGGCCAATCCGTCTGGCTCGACTCGATCCGCCGCTCGTACCTCCATGAGGGCGGGTGCCTCCCGCGGCTGATCGCCGCCCGCGAGCTGGACGGGCTCACGAGCAACCCGACGATCTTCGAGCAGGCGATCACGGAAGACCTCGAGTATGGCGAGCAAATCGCCGCGCTTCGGGGCGCTGACCCGCGCGACGCTTTATGGGCGATCATGAAGGCCGACGTGCGGGGCGCCTGCGATGCGTTTATGGGGCGCTACCGCGAGTCGGATGGCGAGCACGGCTACGTCTCCATAGAGCTAGACCCGTCGAAAGCATTCGACACCGACGGGAGCGTCGCGGACGGGCTCGCGCTGGCGAGCGAGCTCGACCGGCCCAACCTCATGGTCAAGGTGCCGGGCACCGAGCCGGGGCTCCCGGCCTTCACGCGGCTGATCGCTGAGGGCGTCAGCGTCAATGTCACGCTCTTGTTCTCGGTCTCCCGGTACGAGGCGGTGATCGACGCCTACTTGGCGGGGCTGCGCCAGCGCACCGAGGCGGGCGGTGACCTCTCACGTGTCAGGAGCGTGGCGTCGTTCTTCGTCAGCCGGGTCGACACCAAGGTCGACGCCCTGCTCGGCAAGGGCCACCCACGGCTCGGCACCGCGGCGATCGCGAACGCCCGTGTCGCGTACGAGTCGTTCCAGCGGGTGTTCGACGGGCCCGCGTTCGCCGAGCTGGCTGAGATCGGCGGGCGTGTCCAGCGACCGCTGTGGGCCTCGACGTCGACGAAGAATCCTGACTACCGTGACGTGCTCTACGTCGAGCAGCTCGCTGGCCCGCGCACCGTGAACACGATGCCGGAGTCGACCCTCGGCGCCTTCCGCGACCACGGTCATGTGTCCGACCGGCTCACCGGCACGGCCGGCGAGGCCCACGAGCAGCTCCGCCGCCTCGCGGAGGACGGCATCGACCTCGACCAGGTCACGAAGGAGCTGGAAGCCGAGGGCGTCGACAAGTTCATCGCCTCGTTTGAGGCCGCAGTCGATGCGGTCGCCGGGCGCAAGTAGACCATCCACAGAGAGGCAAGCCTCCGCTGTTCCGGGCGACCGCTATGGCATCCTGCGCGTATGGCGACACAACGTCGATCTCGCACAGAGCCCCTCCACCCTGAGAAAGCCGCGCTCCTGCTTGCCCGCGCCGCGATCGATATCGACGCGGTCGCGAGCCGCACGGTTCGCAAGCTCGAGCAACTCCAGGCTGGTGACGCGGGAGAGAAGCTCATCGGGGCCACACGGCGCGCTGCGATCGCCCTTGAGCAAGCGGCCACCCGGTTGCGCCGCGAGGGCTTACTCGGCCCCCCAGACATGATCGGCGACTCCTCCCCCAGACCTACAATCCGCGGGGATGGGGCAACGTGAGAAAGAGAAGGCGGCGCAGATCATCGCCGCGTTCGCCGCTGACGTGGACGGCGTCATGACGCGGGGCGCAAAAGCGATCCAGCGGCTCGAGGCGCTTGACGCTGAGCCGAACCTGATCGTGGCCGCGCGCCGTGCGCTTGACAGCCTCAACGAGGTCAGCCGCGCGCTGCGGCGAGACGGCTTCTTCGCTGGGCCGCAGCAACGGCTGCTGTGACGCTCTCCGGGCAGGAGATCCAGCGCAACCTCGGAGGTTTCGCCAAACGCTGGGCCGGCTACTCCGGCAGCGAGCGAGCTGAGGCGCACACGTTCCTCAACGAGCTGTTCGACTGTTACGGGACCGACCGGGTCACGGCTGGGGTGGTGTTCGAGGAGAGCCAGCTACGGCCGGACGGGGGCCACGGGTTCGTCGACGCGCTGTGGCCCGAGCGCTGCCTCATCGAGATGAAGCGCCCGTCCGAGGCGCCTCGCCTGGCGGCCCATCGCCAGCAGGCGCTCGGCTACTGGCGCCACTCCGCCGACCTGAGCACAGACCGCCCAGCGGTCGAGTATGTCGTGCTCTGCGCGTTCAGCGCGTTCGAGGTCTGGCAGCCCGGGCGGTTCCCGCTCGATCCGCGCGCGGTCTTTACCCTCGATGAGCTGCCAGATCGCTACGAGGCGCTGCAGTTCCTCGCCGGTCAGCGCCCGCTTTTCATCGATACGAGCCGCAAGCTCACGACTGAGGCCGCCGGACGGATTGTCAGGCTCTATGAGGATCTCATCGGGCGGGGGGCTGACGCGCCTGATGTGCTCCAGTCGTTCGTGCTCCAGATCGTCTGGTCCCTGTTTGCCTCCAGCCTCGGTGTGTTGGCCGGGCGTCCGGCGCAATGGATCGTGAACAGCCTGCTCCACGACGAGAGTGGCATGCGCTCCAGCGCCGCCGAGGTCGGCCACCTTTTTACGCTGCTGGCTGACGAGGATCAGCGGGGCCGCGGGGGCATCTATGCCGAGGTTCCGTACGCGAATGGCGGGCTGTTCGAGGAGGCGGCCCGAGTGCACCTCGAGCGCCAGGAGCTGGAGCTCCTTGCCCAGGTGGCTTCCTACGACTGGGGCCAGGTGGAGCCGACGATCTTCGGCTCCTTGCTCGAAGGGTTCCTCCCGCGCGATCGGGCGATCACGAATGGGAGCGTGAGGACCCAGTTTGGCATCCACTACACCCACGAGTCCGACATCATGAAGATCGTTGTCCCGACGATCGTCGAGCCGTGGACCGACCGCATCACGCAGGCGCAAAGCGTCGCGGAGGCGGTGGCGGCGCTTCATGACCTGTGCCGGTTCTGCGTCCTCGACCCTGCCTGCGGATCCGGCAACTTCTTGTTCGTCGCGTACCGCGAGCTGCGCGTGCTCGAGCAGCTGGCGCGCGACCGCATCGCCGAGCTGGCGCGCCGCACCGGGGTCGTCGCGCCCGACCCGGCGACGCTCCCGCAGTACCCGCTGGCCAACCTGCACGGTATCGAGTTCGACCCGTTCGCGGTCCAAGTCAGCCGGCTGGTGCTGTGGATGGGTCACAAGCTCGCGGCTGACCGGCACGGCGCACCCGAGCCGCCTCTGCCGCTGCCCGACCTCAGCGAGCACGTCATCGGAGGTGACGCGCTGGAGCTGGACTGGCCTGAGGTCGAGGCGATCATCGGGAACCCGCCGTTCAATGGCTCACAGCACCTCCGCCAGGCGCTCGGTGACCTCTATGTAGCTGGGCTCCGGAACACGTTCGACTGTGGGGTCCGCGACTACTGCACGTACTGGTTCCGCAAGGCTGCCGATCATCTCCGGCCGGGAGGACGGGCAGGGCTGGTCGGCACAAACTCGATCGCCCAGGGCCGCGGGCGTGAGGCCGCGCTGGACTACGTCGTCGAGCAGGGCGGCGTGATCACGAATGCTGTGTCGAGCCAGAGGTGGCCAGGCGAGGCAAAGGTCCACGTGTCGATCGTCAACTGGGTGCATGAGCCGGCGAAGCCGCCCGCTCGGTTCATGCTGGACGGTGTGGAGGTGCCCGGGGGGATCGCCGCCGACCTGGTGCCAGCGCCGCTGTCGACGATCGGTGCGCAGCGGCTCGCTGCGAACGAGGGCATCTGCTTCCAGGGGCCAATCCCAGTGGGCGAGGGGTTCATCTTCGACGAGGCTGAGGCGGGCGCGCTCCTGGCAAGGCGCGAGGCCAGCTACGCGCAGGTTGTGCGACCGTATCTGGTTGGCGACGACATCACCGAGGATCCCCACCAGCGGCCCCGCCGCTGGATCATCGACTTCGGCCTCATGCCGCTCGAGGAGGCGACCCGCTTCCCCGCCGCCCTGGCGATCGTGCGTGAGCGCGTGAAGCCGGAGCGGGATCGTAACAAGCGGGCCGGACGCCGCACGCGTTGGTGGCTCTTTGGTGAGGTGGCGAGAGGTATGCGTGCTGCGCTCGCGGGCCTCGATCGGTACCTCGCCGTCGGCGCGACCGGCAAGCGGACCTTGTTCGCCTGGTGCGAGCCGGCCTGGTGTCCGAGCAACGCCGTCTACGCGGTCGCGCTTGACGACGACTACGCCTTCGGCGTGCTGTCCTCCCGCCCTCATCAACTGTGGGCACGGCACCGTGGATCCACACTTGAGACGCGGGCTCGATACACGAACACCACGGTCTTCGAGACGTTCCCCTGGCCAGAGCCGGATGAGGCGACCCGGGAGCGGATCGCGGCAGCGGCGACGCGAGTCGTGGAGGAGCGCGCGCGGGCGTGCGGCGGCGTGCGCGGGCTGACCGACGTCTACAACTTGATGGAGGACGGCGGGCTCACCGCGTTGGCATCCGCCCACCGGGAGCTTGACGCGGCGGTGGCCGCCGCGTACGGCTGGCCAGCGAGGATCATCGAGGATCCTTACGAGGTGGTCCCCCGGCTGATGGCGCTGAACGTGGACATCGCCACTGGGCGCCGGACCTACCGGCCGTTCCCGGGGCGGCAGCGGTCGAGCCCGGGCTCGACCTGGCCTGATCAGCGCGCTACCAGCGCTCGCGGTGGATGACCTCGCTCTCCGGGCGACGGCCGCGCCGCAGCGACCCTGACCGGCGGTCCGCCGCCGGTTGCCCGATCGTGACGACGCCGAGCGGGGTGACCTCCGCGGGGATGCCGAGCACCGCCCGTAAGCCTGCGGGGTCCGCGGCCAGGAACCCCGCGGCCAGGCCCTCGTCGACCGCGGCGAGCAGCAGCAGCATCAGCGCGGCGCCCCCGTCGACCCACCAGAACGGCACGGGCCAGTCCCGCGGCGGGACGGAGCGAGCCTTATCGGGCTCGGCGTAGCGCTCGTGGTAGGCGGCCTCGCGGACGCACGGCACGACCAGCACTGGGGCCGCCGAGACCCAGGGCGCGAACCCCCGCGCCCGGAAGGCCGGCTCCCGGCAGACCTCGGCGAGCCGTGTGCGGGTGGCCTCGCCGGTCACGACCACGAAGGACTGCCCCTGGCTGAACCCCGCGCTCGGCGCTCGCCGCGCGGCGTCGAGGATCCGCTCGACCGCCGCCGGGTCGACCGGGTCAAGCCGGTATGCCCGCACCATCCGGCGGGCGCGCACGACCTCGGCGAACGGCCGGCTCACCCGCCAGGCGTCAGGCGAGGCGCAGCCAGGCGTCAAGCTCGCGGACCTTCGGCAGGTCAGCGGCACGATCGTCGATACGCTCACGCGCGCCAAGAATGCGCTGGTAGCCGAGCGAGTGGCCGTTGGCGAGGTTGAGCTTGTGCGCCTCGATGAGGTGGCCAGCGGCCTCTACCGGGTCCTGCGGCGCCTGCGCCGCGCCAAGATCGGTCAGGTTGATCGCCTGGAGCACGGGGGGCAACGGACTGTCAAGCCTGGCCTGCAGGATGGGTACCGCCCGCTCGGGACGGCCCAAGAAGACGTCGCAGACTCCCTGGAAGCCATGGATCCGGTCGGCGTGCCAGTGGGCGTAGAGGCCCTTCGTCGACAGGAACCCCTTCTGCGGCAGCGCGTGGCCTCGCCGCTCATCGAACGCGCTTGCGGCGCGGGCCAACGCCTCATCGGAGCCGTCCGCGCTCTTGGCGCTCGCCCGCTCCTCGGCTAGCCGAGCGGCCATACGCGACCGCACCGGCCCGGCCGCGTCAACCGCAAGCTCGCCCGCCCGCTCCAACAGCTTCACCGCGACCTGCGGATCACCCTGCCGGCCCCCATTCACCGTTGGCGAGTAGAGATACCCCCGGGCAGAGAAGACCTCGGCGAGCAGGATGCGGTCCCCGGCCTCGCTCGCGCGGCTCTCCGCCAACCGGAGATAGGCGTCCATCTGGCCCAGCCGGTCGCTACGGAGCGCAAGGTAAGCCACGAACACCGCGAGATCACCGGTCAACGACAGCAGCCGATCCCGCTGCTCCGGCAGCATGACCCCCGGCAGCAGCCGCGAGGCCTCCTCCAGATGCGCCATCACCGACGCCATCAGCCCTTGGGGAGCGGCATCGTCATAGACGCCAGCCAAGGCAGTAGTCGTCGTCTCGATATGGTCAAGCTGCGTGTCGCTCACCCCACGCGGCACCGACGGCACCACGCTCGGCAGTGGCAGCAAGACACCGCCAGCGAGGAACCGCAGCGCGTCGCGTCGCCTCATCAACAACCTCCCCTGAGTGTCCACCAGCCAGGGTGCCCTCCTGGCGATGACTTCGCGAGCCAACGCGTTGAGGCGCTCAATGACCACCCTCCCGGTTGGCCTCGTCTCACCCGACGACCACCGGTACACAGTGCGCTCATCCACGCCGAGCCGCCGGGCAAACGCCGACTGCGAGCCCCCGTAGATCGCGCGCAGATCGCAAAGCTCCTGCGTGGTCCAGCCCTCCCAACACCCGTCCATGGGGCCTCCCCCTCTCAATCCGGCGAGCATGACGATCCGGGTAGCGTACGCCTGGAGGCGGCAAACCAGCGGATCATCCGGCCCGCGGTCGCGCGAGGCCGGTCTCGTAGGCCAGGACCACCGCTTGGACGCGGTCCCGGAGACCGAGTTTCCGCAGGAGGTTAGAGATGTGGCTTTTGACCGTCGCCTCGCTGAGGAACAGGCGGCTGGCGAGCTCCGCGTTGGACAGGCCACGGGCCAGGAGCGTGAGCACCTCGACCTCGCGCTCGGTCAGCGAGGACAAGGCGGGCGGTGGCTTCTGATCACCGGGAGGGAGGGTCTGCGCGAAGCGGTCAAGCAGCCTCCGGGTGACGGACGGCGCGAGGAGCGCCTCGCCCGCCGCGATGATCCGGATCGCGTCGGCCAGGTGGGAGGGCTGCACGTCCTTCAGCAGGAACCCGCTCGCTCCGGCGCGGATCGCCTGGTAGACGTACTCGTCAAGGTCGTACGTCGTGAGGATGAGGATGCGCGTGCTCGAGCCCTCGGAGACGAGCCGGCGGGTCGCCTCCACACCATCCATATTCGGCATCCGCACATCCATCAGGATCACATCGGGCCGGAGCCGCTGGCCGAGCTCGACGGCCTGGCAGCCATCCTCGGCCTCGCCGACCACCTCAAGATCAGGCCTGGCCTCAAGGATCATGCGGAAGCCGCTGCGGACGAGCGCCTGATCGTCGGCCAGGAGCACCCTGATGCTCACGGCTCCGCCTCCTGCGCCAGCGGGAATCGCGCGCGCACCTCGAAGCCTCCCTCAGCCTGCGGCCCGGCCTCGAGCGAGCCTCCAAACAAGGCGACTCGCTCGCGCATGCCGATGATGCCGCGCCCCGGGCCTCCGTTGCTCTTGGCGCCAGCCCCTATCCCATCGTCGCGCACCTCAAGCGCGAACTCACCCGCCAGGTAACGGATGGCGACGGTGGCGCTGGACGCATGGGCGTGTGTGAGGGTGTTCGTGAGCGCCTCCTGCACGATCCGGTAGGCGGAGAGCCCCATCCCGGGGGGAAGCTCGAAGGGCTCGCCGAAGATCCTCAGCTGCACCGGCAAGCCTGCGGCGCGGACCTGCTGGATCAGCGTGTCGAGCTGGGACAGGCCCGGCTGGGGGGCGAGGTCCGCCTGCTCGCCATCGTCGGACCGGACGGCGCTCAGCAGGCGGCGAAGCTCAACCATCGCCCGGCGGCCGGTCGCCTCGATCGCGCCGAGCGCCTCCCGGGCGCGGGCCGCGTCGCGGTCGAAGACATCCTGGGCGGCGGCGGCCTGGACAACCATGACGCTCACGTTGTGCGCAATGATGTCGTGAAGCTCCCGGGCGATCCGCGCTTGCTCCTCGGCAAGCGCCCGGCGCATCTCGCTCTCGCGCTCGCGCTGGAGGCGCGTGGACTTCGCCCTCAGCTCACCGACGTAGGCGCCAAACGCCCACGCGGCCGCGTCGAGCGGCAACCGGAACAGGAGCCCCTGGAGCGTCGGGCCAAGCTGGAGGCCCTCAGTGAAAAGGATCGGCACCGCCAGGACAAACCCCGCTGCAAGCCCGGCCCGGATCGCGGTGCGCCGGTCGCAGTGGGCGGCGACCGTGTAGAGCGCGATGTCCGCACCGCCCCGTACCGGCCCCAAGCTGAGCGTCGCCACGGCCTCGGCGGCGACCGTCACGGCAAGGACCGCCAACGGATGGTACCGGCGGAAGGCGAGCAGCAGCGTGGCCAAGACCAACGCCCAGGAGACCAACGCCCAGGAGCTGGGCGACAGGCGCCCGCCGGACCCGCTCACCAGCATCACCGCGAGGATGAGCGCGGCCAATGCCAGCGCAAGCGCGGTGTCGGCGAGGAAGGGCCAAAGCCAAGGGAGCCGGGTGCGCGGGTCATCGACTGCAGCGCGGAGGGGAGGTTGGGGGGTGAACCTCCCCTCGCGCGTCCCCGAACGGCTGGTCATGTGCCCCTCACGCAGATCCCCCACGGCTTAGGCCCCTCGTCAGCGGACTCCAGCGCCTCCTCATCGTGCGCGCCCTCGCCCGCGCCGTTCGCCTTCCCATCCCGCGTGACGAGCGTGGCGCCGCTCGCGCTGGCCACGGCCGCGCTGCTCCCCCCATTGGTACCGCGATCTCCGTCCAGGCGCCCTAGATCCACAGGCCCTGCCGCGTGGCGACGGCTTCCACGAGCCCTCGGTTGAACTCGATAGCGTGCGCGGCTTGGGCGCCTTGGCGAGGCGCGACGCGGGCGCCGTTGAGCGCGCGCACCGCGGCGTTGGCCACAGCACGAGTGGTGATGCGCCATCTGGCGGCGCCCCTGGATGCCCGCGTGGATGCCCGCGTGGTCCGGGGTCGGCGGGCCGGGGTCGGCGGGCCGGGACGGCCGCTGGGCAAGTGCTGCGCCGCCTCGGATCGGGGCCACGGGCCTCCGTGGCGCGGGGGCCATCCAGTTCTTCTCGCAGACGGGGCGGTGGTGAGTGCTCATTTTCCCTCCCTTAGGCCGCTTCTGGCGGTCAGCAACGACACACCTGACGGTAAGGGGTGGGCGCGCCGCTGCCATCCGGCGCGAGCCCGATCTCGCCACCCATCAGAGGGAGGGTTTCACTCGTATGACCTCATCCAAAAGGAGGGTCTGAGCAGGAGCCGGTGAGGGTCCTCGCGGCGCCGGAAGCGACCGAGCCTCAGGCGATCCGCCACCGGATCAGGGAGCACCGGCCTCGGGCACGATCGGGCCGTTGACCCGCCCGACCATCCCCAATGGCTTCCCGGCGCGTTTCCCGGCGGGGATCTCGACCGGGCGGACGACCCTGGCCTCCTCACCGATCGAGACGTGGAGGTCGGTCGCGAGGCCGCACCATGCGACCGGCCGCGGGCCGCACCGCACGCCCTTGCCGCCGCGGCCCTGGAGCGGGAACTCGCCAAGTGGCGCGCGGAGCGCCCGGCCGTCCCGGAGCAGCGTGAGCACCTCGCGCTCAGCGTCATCGCCGCCAGCAAAAACCGTCACCGCGACCACGCGCCCGCCGTCAGGCACCTTGATCCCAGCGACACCCGTAGCCGCCCGGCCCATCGGCCGGATATCGGCGGCGGGGAAACGGATCGCTTGGCCCCCGTCGTGCGCGATCAGCACCTGGTCATCCTCATTGCAGCCGGCCACGCCAACGACTGCGTCGCTCTCACGCACTCCGGAGGCGGCCATCGCGCGCGTCCGCCCCTCGTACTCGGCGCGCTCGGTGCGCTTAACCAAGCCCTTGGCCGAGACGGTGAGCACAGTCTCGACATCAGGGGCAAGCCGGACCGCACCGGCCAGCGGTGGGAGGCCGGAGCTCTCACCGAGCAACGCCCCGAGCGCCACTCCCCGCTGGCGCATCGTCGTGACCGGCACCTCCTCAAGCGCGACGCGGTACCCGCCGCCGTTCACGTCGACGAGCAGGAGCGTCTCGTCAGTGCGGGCGCGGATGACGGCGACGACGGGATCCCGGGGTTGGGTGTGCGCAGCCGAGGTTGGCCGCTGCGGGACCGCCTTCATCCAGCCGCCAGCGGTGACGTAGACGGTGACTGGCTGGGCCTCGAGCACCGGGCGGGGCGCCTCGCCGGGCACGGTATCGAGCCTGCTCCGCCGCGGGTCCACGTGCCGAGCCTTGATCTCGCGTAGCTCCCCGGCGATCAGCGCGTCGAGCTTCTCGGGGTCAGCGAGGATCGCGTCAAGCTCAGCGATCAGCTTGAGCAGATCACGGTGCTCCTCGGCGAGCTTCTGGCGCTCCAGCGCGGCGAGCCGGCGGAGCTGCAGGTCGAGGATCGCGGTCGCCTGGACCTCATCGAGATCGTAGCGGGCCTGCAGCTCACGGCGCGCGGCGTCGGCGGTCTTCGCGCTGCGGATCAGCGCGATGACCTCGTCGATGTGGTCAAGCGCGATGAGCAGCCCCTCGAGCACATGCACGCGGGCCGCCGCCTTGTCGCGCCGGAACCGGGTCCGCCGGGTGACGACGGTGCGCTGATGGTCGAGGTAGGCGACGAGCGCCTCGCGCAGCCCGAGCGTCCGTGGCTGGCCACCGGCCAGCGCCACGAAGTTCACGTTGAAGTTGGTCCGCAGGTCGGTCAGGCGGTAGAGCTTGTCGAGCACGCGCGCGGGATCCTCGCCGCGCTTCAGCTCGATGACGATACGCATGCCGTCCCGCGAGGACTCGTCGCGCAGATCGCGGATCTCCTCGATCTTGCGGTCTTTGGCGAGCTTCGCGATGCGCTCAAGGAGCAGCGCTTTGTTCACCTGGTAGGGGATCTCGGTGACGATGATCCGGGGGAGGCCGCCGGAGCGCGTCTCAGTGGTCGCGATCGCCTCGACGGTGATCGCCCCCCGCCCGGTCAGGTACGCGTCCCGGATCCCGTCGGTGGCAAGGACGCGCCCCCCAGTGGGGAAGTCGGGCGCCGGCAGCACCTCCATCAGGTCGGCGACCGTCGCCTCCGGCGTGCGGATCAGCGTCAGGCACGCATCGACGACCTCGCCCAGATTGTGCGGCGGGATGTTCGTCGCCATCCCGACGGCGATCCCGCTTGCGCCGTTGACGAGCAGGTTCGGGAACCGCGCGGGCAGCACGACGGGCTCGGTCTCGTACCCGTCGTAGTTGGGGATGAAATCGACGGTGCCCTCGTCGATGCCTTGGAGCAGCTCCATGGCCACAGGGGCGAGCCGGGCCTCGGTGTAGCGGTGCGCGGCCGCAGCGTCCCCGTCCACCGAGCCGAAGTTGCCGTGCCCGTCGACGAGCGGCGCCCGCATCGTGAAGTCCTGCGCCATCCGCACCAAGGCGTCGTAGATCGAGGCGTCCCCGTGCGGGTGGTACTTCTTCATCACGTCGCCGATCACCGCCGCGCATTTGCGGTGTTGGCGGTCAGGGCGCAGGCCAGCCTCGGCCATCGCGTAGAGGATCCGCCGCTGGACTGGCTTCAGCCCGTCACGGATGTCAGGAAGCGCCCGCCCGACGATCACGCTCATGGAGTAGTCGAGGAACGACTGCTCCATCTTGGCGGCAATATCAACGTCGACGATGCGCTGGCGATCGAAAAGAGACTGTTGGCTCATACGCGCATTGTGCCCCAGCCGCCGGGAGCCACCGCAGACCCCTCGAACCGGCGCACCGAGCTGGGCGGGCTTGCCCTGCGTCCGTGTGCTCGACGCGCGGCTCGCCCGCCGCTAGGCGAGGGCGGCGTTGAGGGTGAGCACAGTGTTGCCCTTGACCAGCTGGGAAATCGGGCAGCCGTCCTTAGCGGCGTTCGCGGCCTGGAGGAAGCCCTGCTGGTCTATGCCCTCAACTTGGCCCCGCACGGTCAAATCGATCTTGGTGACGGCGTAGCCGCCCCCCACCGGGCCGAACGTGACCGTTGCCGAGGTATCCAACCGCTGCGGGGTGCCGCCAGCCTCGCCGATCGCATGCGACAGGGCCATCGCGTAGCACGAGGCATGCGCCGCCGCGACAAGCTCCTCAGGGCTGGTGAGGCCGCCGGGCTGCTCCGCCCGAGCCGGCCAGGACACGTCGAATGAGCCGATGCCAGACGACTCCAGGGTCACTGACCCCTTGCCATCCACTAGGCCGCCCTCCCAAGTCGTGGACGCCTTCCGCTGCGTTGCCATGGCCAGCTCCTTTCTCCCGAGCGTCTCGCCGCCCGCACCCTATCGTGCGCTTGCCTGAAAGGCGAGAGCCATGGCCGTGTACCCGCCGCTACCGCGAGGCAAACCGGGAGGAATGACGGGGACCGGCGACTGTCGCCGGTCCCCGCTCGCTGCGCGCGGAGACCTACGACAGCTCCACCTCGACACCGCCCGAGAACGCCGAGTCGTGCAGCTGCGCCTGCGTTGGCTGCGCGCCAGCCGGGAGGTCGAAGACGATGACCCCCTCGACGGCGTTGCCCGGGTTGATCTCCGAGATCCAGACGTCGTTGTCCTGGTTGTGATAGAGCGTGGCCTCCGAGTCCGGGGCGAATTTCCGTCCCTCGGCATCGAGGAGGTATTGGTTGTCGGTGAACAGGAACTGCGGCTCGCTGCCGATATTGGACACTCGGACGGTGAGCAGGCAGAACTGACCCTGCGCCCGCTCGGAGAGAAACTGGTTTCCGACCGACGAGACGCCGCACTCCAGCTTCTGCACCACGAACTCGAACTTGCCGTCGCGCGTCCGCTGGCCGACGCCCACCGCCGCCGCGGGCTCCGGCTGGGGCGCCGGCTGCGCGGGCGCCGCCGCGACCGGCCCTTCCGCGGTCTGGTTGGCCGGCTCCTGACCGTCACCCAGCGCGCCCGCGACCACGAAGAGCGCGATCAGAGCGAGCGGGATCAGGAAGCGCTTCTTTCGGTACCAAGGGCGAGGCGGCGAGGGCGTTGCCTGCCCGGTTGGAGTCTCGGTCGTGGTCATCGTGGTGGGGTCTCCCCTCGGTCCGTACCGCCCCCTGATAGGACGGCGTTCACGGTGAAAGACGTTTCATCCCGCTTCGGGGATACGCCACAACCCCCATTTGGACCACATCTTTATCCCCCATCGCCTCTTCTGAGCTCGGTGTCTTCCGCGCCGCATCCTCGACCTTCGTTGCCGTCTCCGCCTGCTCTGCGCTCGTCCTCGGACAGCCGCTCGGCGCTACTGAGCGGGGCGCATCGCCGTCGACGGCGTCGTGGCGACCAGGATCGACCCAGTAGCTGCGTGGCGGCCAGGCGCCGGACCCGTGGCAGCATGTCGTCAGGAGGTCCGCGGCTACGTGCCCCACCGGACGGCTACTCGTCTTCGACGTCGCGCAGGGCTAGGAGCCGCTCTGCAAGTTCCTGGGCGTCGACGCGCTGGAGGGCGAGCCGTTCCCGCGGCTCAACGAGAGCGGGTCCTTCAGGGAGCTGATCCCCCGCCTCGTTGCGGGAGAAGGCTCTGTAGCCCCTACGGCTTGACCTTGATGCCGCTACAGTGCGCCCATGGCCAATCCCCGCGCCGCGCTCGCCTGCCTTGAGGACGTGATCGCGTTATGGTCAGACCTCCAAGACCTCTGCGGCCCTGTCGAGCTTGACATCATGAACCTGGACCGGGCACGGCCCGTTGGCCGCGCGAACGGCCTCGCCGGGATGCCGCTGTATGAGCGGCATCCGGGCGAGTTCGCGCGAGCGCAGACCGTCGCGTTGACGGAGCGCATGGACACGAGGTGGCGCCGCCGCCTCGACCGGCAGCGGCGCGCTGGATGAGTCCCAGACGGTTCGACCCGGAGGTCGTCGACGAGAAGCTCCAACTCATGGAGCCGTTGCTGCGCATCTCTTGAGGAGCTGGGGCCACTGAGCCGGCAACGTCTTGAGAACGAGCACCTGACGCGACTCGCGACGGAACGGATCCTCACGCAGCTCGTCGGCCTCGCGAGCAGCGCCAATGCGCATATTGCTGCCGCAAGGTTGGACCGCGTGCCGAAGGATTACCACGAGTCGTTCCACCTCGCCGCCGAGGTGGGCGCCATCCCAGTGGAACTCGCCGAGGCGATCGCACCGTCTGCGGGACTCCGGAACCGTCTCGTGCACCAGTACGAGGAGATCGACCTCGGCAAGGTTGCTGACTCCGGCCCCCGCGCCCTCACCGACTATCGTGCGTATATCAGTGCGGTTACGGCGTGGCTCGAGCGCGTCGACCCCTAGCCGACTCCTAGACGTCGATGTTGTCAGCGTACTGAGCATTGGCCTCGATCCAGTCACGGCGGTCGGCGGCGGACTCACCCATCAGCAGGGAGAAGACCCCATCAGCGGCCTGGGCGTGCGCCACGGTGATGCGGAGCAAGGTGCGCCGGGCGGGGTCCATCGTCGTGTCCCAGAGCTGGCTCGCGTCCATCTCGCCGAGGCCCTTGAACCGGGCGATCTCGGCGCCCTGCTTGAACTGCGTCGCGAGCAGGCGGTCACGCTCGGCGTCGCTCATCGCGTACGCGGTCTTCGTGCCCTTACGCAGCTGGTACAGCGGGGGCTGCGCGATGTACACGTGACCGCCGTCGACGAGCTTGGGCATCAACCGGTAGAAGAACGTGAGCAATAACGTCGTGATATGGCCGCCGTCAATATCGGCATCCGACAGCAACACCACCCGGTGGTACCGCAGGCGGCTGTAGTCAAAATCGTCGCCGATGCCGGTGCCAATGGCCTTGATGAGGCTCTGGATCTCAGCGTTCGCGAGCACCCGGCGGAGCTGGGCTTTCTCGACGTTGAGCACCTTGCCGCGCAACGGGAGGATGGCCTGGGTGTGCCGGTCACGAGCCATCTTCGATGATCCACCGGCGGAGTCGCCCTCGACGACGAAGAGCTCGCACTCCTCGGGATTGCGCGAGGAGCAGTCGGCGAGCTTGCCCGGCAGGCCAGCGGACTGGCTGTCAAGCAGGCCCTTGCGGCGGGTGAGATCACGGGCGTGCCTGGCGGCCTCGCGGGCTTTGGCGACGACGGTGGCCTTGCGGACGATCTTCCGCCCGAGCGTGGGGTTGGCGGCCAGCCACTCCCCCAGCGCGTCGTTGACCACCCGCTCGACAAACCGGCGCATGATCGCGCTGCCGAGCTTGCCCTTGGTCTGCCCCTCAAATTGGGGGTCGGGCATCTTCACGCTGATCACCGCGATCATGCCCTCGCGGAGGTCGTCCCCGGACAGCGACTGCGGGTCGCTCTTCGCGAACGCGCGGTTCGCCTGCCCCCAACGGTTGACGGTGCCGGTGATCGCTTTGCGGAAACCCTCCTCGTGCGCGCCGCCGTCTGGCGTGCGGATGACGTTCACATAGGAGCGCACTCGCTCGTCGAACCCGCTCGCCGACCAGTTCACCGCGATGTCGCACGCGAGCGGGTGGCCCTCGAAGGCCTCGCTCCGGCTGATGGAGATCGGCTTGGTGAGTAGCGGCTCGCCGGCGCCGAGCAGGTCGGCGACGAAGTCGGCGAGGCCGCCGCGGAAGCGGAACTCCTCCGACCGCCCGGTCCGCTCGTCGATGAGGTCGATCCGCAGACCTGGGTTGAGCAGCGCGGTCTCACGCAACCGCGTGGCGATGCGGTCCCCATCGAACTGCACAGCGTCGAACACGTCTGGATCCGGCCAGAACCGGACCGTCGTGCCGGTCCGCCGCGCGCGGCCCACGACGGTGAGCCCGGAGACCCGCCTCCCGCGCGCGAACGCCATCGCATGGCGCTGGCCGTCGCGAGCGACCTCGACCTCGGTCCGTCGCGACAGCGCGTTGACGACGGAGACCCCGACCCCGTGGAGCCCGCCAGAGACCGCGTAGGCCTGCTGATCGAACTTTCCGCCCGCGTGCAGCTTGGTGAGCACGACCTCGACGGCGGGGCGGCGCTCCTTGGGATGCGCCTCCACTGGGATCCCGCGCCCGTCATCGATCACCTCGACCCCGCCGTCGCCCAGGAGCGTCACCTGGATGTGGGTGGCATGGCCAGCGAGGTGCTCGTCAACCGCGTTGTCGACGACCTCCCACACCAGGTGGTGGAGGCCGCGTGTGTCGGTCGACCCGATATACATGCCTGGCCGTTTGCGGACGGCCTCAAGCCCCTCAAGGACGCTGATCGATCGGGCCGTGTAGGCCGCTGCTGGCGGGGCGCCGGGTTCGCGGTAGGTCACAGGGCTCCTTGGTCTCGTTGTGGGCTCACGAGTCGGCCACTATCCGCGGCCCGCCATAAGCGCCCGCGAGCGCGCCGCGACCGGGCCTTGACGCGCGACCGTACCACGCGCCGCCGCCAGAACCGAGCATGTGGGGCGGTGTGAGGCGCCCCAGCCACGGGTACATGCTGGGATATGCCCAGCCCCGCGACGCCGGACATCGTCACTGCCTTGCTCGATCTGCATGGGCGCACCTACGCGGCCGAGATCGGCTTTGACCCCGCGCGGAACACCCCCTCCGCCCTGTTCCGGCTGCTCTGCGCAGCGCTGCTCTTCAGCGCCAGGATCTCCAGCTCGATCGCGGTTGCCGCCGCCAAGGCGCTCGCGGCGCAGGGCTGGACGACCGCGGAGAAGCTCGCGGCCTCGACGTGGGCGGAGCGGGCGAAGACCCTTAACCAGGCTGGTTACGCCCGCTATGACGAGCAGACCTCCCGCTGGCTCGGCGAGACGGCCGACCTGCTGCTCGACCACTACAGTGGTGATCTGCGCAAGCTGCGCGAGAAGGCGGAGCGGGACCCTACACGGGAGCGCCACCTGCTCACGCAGTTCAAGGGCATCGGCGATGTCGGCGCCGACATCTTCTCCCGGGAGGCCCAGGGAGCATGGGAGGAGCTCTACCCCTTCGCGGATAGGCGGGCTCTGGACAGCGCGAGAGCGCTCGGCCTCGGCGGCGACGCAGAGACCTTGAGCGGCCTCGTGGACCGCCAGGACTTCCCGCGCCTTGTGGCCGCGCTTGTGCGCTCAGGGCTGGCCCATGACGCCGAGCGGGTGCGCCGCGCTGCCGGCGGGGCCTACCAGGAAAGGATGAGCAACTGATGAGTGTGCTCGACAACGCACCCACGGTCGACGCGCCAGCCAGGCTCCCGCGCCTGGAGTGGTTTGGCCCGGCAGCTCAGTGGGACGGCGAGGTGCCCACCCTGCGGCTGCTCATCGACGGCGAGTGGCGGGAGGCTAGCGGCGGCCAGACGTTTGCGGTGCGGACCCCCATTGACGGCGGTCTCCTCGCCCACGCCCAGCGTGCGACCGCGGATGACGTCGAGGCCGCGATCGGCGCTGCGGTGCGCACGCAAGGCGACTGGGGCGCGACGCCCGCCGCTCAGCGGATCGGGGTGTGCGAGGCTGCGGCGGAGCTGGTCGAGGAGCGGATCGACGCCATCGCCGAGGCGATCACGCTCGACCTGGGCAAGACCCGTGAGGGGGCGCACTCTGAGGGAGACGCCACCGCCCAGCGCCTCGCGATGGTCCGCGAGGAGGTCCGCAAGATCACCGGCGAGTACCTGGGCGGCGACTGGATCCCCGACACCGCCGGCAAGCAGGCGATCGTGCTCCGTGAGCCCGTCGGGACCGTGGCCGCGATCGGCCCGTTCAACTACCCGCTGTTCCTGTCCGCATCAAAGATCATCCCGGCAATCGCCGCTGGCAACACCGTGGTCGCGAAAGCGCCGTCCGACGACCCGGTCCCACTGGCGCTGTTCGCCCGCATCCTCCAAGACGCGGGCCTCCCCCCGGGTGTCCTCAACGTCATCACTGGATCAGGCCGCGAGATCGGGGACCTCTTCGCGACGCACCCGGCGATCGGGATGGTCTCGTTCACCGGCTCCAGCGATGTCGGCAGCCGGATTAGCAAGATCAGCGGCCCAAAACGGCTCCACCTGGAGCTGGGCGGTAACGCCGCGGGCATCGTGCTCGACGACGCCGCGCTCGACGAGGCCGCCACCGCCACGGTAAAGGGCGCGTACAAGAGCGCCGGCCAGCGGTGCGATGCAATAAGCCGAGTGCTCGTTGATCGGGCGGTCTACGACGGGTACGTCGACCGCGTGGTCAAGGAGGCGCAGACGTGGACGCTGGGTGACCCGCGGGCTCACGAGACCAAGGTCGGGCCGCTCGTCTCCCCACACGCCGCCGAGCGCGTCCACAGCCTCGTCCAGGATGCCCTCTCCAAGGGCGCTGAGCTGCTCCTCGGCGGCGACGTCGAGGGCGCCTACCACGAGCCAACTGTCTTGGCCGGCGTCCCACTCAACGCCGACATCGTGTGGGAGGAGCACTTCGGCCCCGTCCTCCCGGTCCTTGCCGTCGATGGGCTCGACGAGGCGCTCGAGATCGCGAACCGCTCCCGCTACGGGCTGGACTCCGCAGTCTTCACTGGAAGCCTCACCCGCGCCTTTCGAGCGGCCCACGGCCTGCAGTGTGGGATGGTTACCATTAACGACGCACCCGCCCATGGCGTCGGCCACTTCCCGTTCGGCGGGCGCAAGCCCGACTCCGGCATCGGCCGCGAGGGTCTCGGCTACTCGATCGACGAGTGCACCGAGCTCAAGACGATCGTGCTGCCTGCTTAAGCCGATGGCATCGACGTACCGCCGCGCTTTGTAGTGTGGCGTCGACTGGCGTCGACGGAAAGGCTGGGAGAGTGATGAAGGCGATCCGCGTGCACGAGACCGGTGGGCCACAGGCTCTGCGCGTCGAGGACGTCCCAGTGCCAGAGCCTGGGCCGGGCCAAGTGCGGGTGCGGATCGAGGCCGCGGGCCTGAACTTCATCGATGTCTACCACCGCGCTGGCGCGTACAAGCTGGACCTGCCGTTCACACCCGGCATGGAGGCCGCAGGCGTGATTGACGCCGCTGGCCCGGGCGTGGCCGGACTCGCCGAGGGCGACCGGGTGGCGTATCCCTTCCATCTCGGGGCGTACGCCGAGCATGCGGTCGTCCCCGCCACGGCCCTTGTGCGGGTGCCCGACGGCGTCGACACGCAGGTCGCGGCGGCGGTGATGCTGCAGGGCATGACGGCGCATTACCTCACCCACAGCACCGTGCGGCTCAAGGGCGGGATGACCGTCCTCGTGCACGCCGCGGCCGGGGGGGTCGGTCACCTGCTCACCCAGATCGCGGCACAGCTCGGCGCCCGTGTGCTCGCGACGGTGTCGACGGCGGAGAAGGAGCGCCTCGCCCGCAAGTCCGGCGCCAGCGAGGTCATCCGCTACCGGGATGTTGACTTCGCTGAGGAGGTTGCCCGGCTTACCGGCGGGGCGGGCGTCGATGTCGTCTATGACTCAGTCGGGCGCGACACGTTCGACCGGAGCCTCAGCTGCCTCCGCCCCCGCGGCTACCTCGTGCTCTACGGCCAGTCCAGCGGGCCCGTGGCGCCGATGGATCCTCAGGCTCTGGCCGCAAAGGGCTCGCTGTTCCTCACACGCCCGATCCTTGGGCACTACGTCGCCACGCCCGAGGAGCTGTCCTGGCGCGCGCAAGACCTGTTTGGATGGATCGCCGGAGGGAAGCTTGACGTACGGATCGACCGGACCTGGCCGCTCGCGGGCGCGGCGGAGGCCCACGGCTATATCGAGGCCGGCAAGACGCACGGCAAGGTCCTGCTGCTCCCTGAGGGGGAGTGCGGCGATCCGGGTGGGTAGGGTGGCGCCTGGTAGCTATGCCACGCGTGCTCTCCATGGTGCTCGCCGGGGGCGAGGGGAAGCGGCTCGCCCCGCTGACGTCCCAGCGGGCGAAGCCAGCCGTGCCATTCGGGGGGGACTACCGGCTGATTGATTTCGTGCTCTCGAACCTCGCGAACGCCGGATTTCGGCGGATCGTCGTGTTGACGCAGTACAAAAGCCACAGCCTGGACCGCCACATCGCTCAAACGTGGCGGATGTCATCGCTATTCGGCAGCTACGTGACACCCGTAGGTCCGCAAATGCGGCGCGGGCCCTACTGGTTCGCGGGGTCCGCGGACGCGATCTACCAGAACTTCAACTTGATCGCCGACGAGCGTCCCGACTACATCTTGGTGTTCGGCGCTGACCACGTGTACCGGATGGACACGCGCCAGATGCTCACCGAGCACCTCGACTCAGGGGCGGGCGTGACAGTCGCCGCCATCCGCGCGCCACGCGATCAGGCCGGGCAGTTCGGGGTGGTCGAGACCGATGAGACTGGCCGGTGGATCACCGCGTTCCACGAGAAGCCGCCGAAGGCGAAAGGGCTTCCCGATGCGCCAAACGAGATCTTCGCGTCGATGGGCAATTACATATTCACGACCGAGGCGCTCCTCGACGCCGTGGCGACCGACGCCGTGGACTCGGACTCCGCCCACGACATTGGCGGCAACATCATTCCGATGCTTGTCAACGCAGAGGAGGCGGCGGTCTACGACTTCTCCCGTAACGAGGTCCCCGGCGCGACCGAGCGCGATCAGGGTTACTGGCGGGACGTCGGCACCTTGGACGCCTATTACGAGGCGCACATGGACCTCGTCTCGGTCTACCCGGTCTTCAACCTCTACAACATGCAGTGGCCAATCCTCACGCGGCATGAGCCGCTCCCGCCCGCGAAGTTCGTCTTCGACTGGCCGGGCCGCGTTGGGCACGCGCTGGATTCGATGGTCTGCGCCGGGGTGGTGATCTCGGGAGGCGAGGTGCGCCGATCGGTGGTGTCGCCCGGCGTCATCGTCCATTCCCACGCCCAGGTCGAGGGGTGTGTGCTGATGCACAACGTCGATATCGGCCGGCACGCGATCGTGCGGAACACCATTATCGACAAGAACGTCCGTGTCCCCGACGGCGCGCGGATCGGCGTCGACCCCGAGTGGGACCACGCCCGGTTCACCGTGTCGCCGGGCGGAATCGTCGTGATCGGCAAGGGCCAGAAGGTCGAGGCGTAGCGAGATGCCCCCAAGCCAGATGCCCCCAAGCCAGATGCCCCCAAGCCAGATGCCCTTGGAAGACCCGGATGGCCGTAGCGCCGGGAGGCGCATCGCGTTGCTCACCAGGGAGTTCCCGCCTGAGGTCTATGGCGGCGCAGGGGTGCACGTCGAGTACCTGTCGCGGGAGCTGGCCCGGCTCGTTGACCTCAACATCCACTGCTTCGGCGCGCCCAGGCAGTCGCCGCTCGCTATCGCCGCCTACCAGCCGTGGGAGGCGCTCGCAGGCCAGCGCCCGCACTTGGCGGCGCTACGCCACATGTCCGTTGACCTGCTGATCGCAGCTGGCGCCGAAGGCGCCGACCTCGTCCACAGCCACACCTGGTACGCGAACCTCGCGGGCCACCTCGCAGCGCTGCTCTATGGCATCCCGCATGTGGCGACGACGCATAGCCTCGAGCCATTGCGGCCATGGAAAGCTGAGCAGCTTGGCGGTGGCTACGCGCTGTCAAGCTTCTGCGAGCGCACCGCCTTGGAGTCTGCTGACGCGATCATCGCGGTCTCCGAGGGGATGCGCGCCGACGTGCTGCGTTGCTACCCGCGCGTCACGCCTGAGCGGGTGGAGGTCATCCATAACGGCATCGACCCGTCCGAGTACGCGCCTGACCACGGCACTGATGTGCTCGAGCGGCGAGGGATCGACCCCGACCGGCCGTCGGTCGTGTTCGTCGGGCGGATCACGCGCCAGAAAGGCCTCGTCCGCCTGCTCGAGGCCGCGCCCCTGTTAGACCCCGAGGCCCAGCTCGTGCTGTGCGCCGCCGCGCCCGATACCGCGGAGATCGAGCAGGAGGTCCGTGCGCGCATCGCCGAGCTGGACAGGGCGCGGTGGATCAACGAGCTTCTCCCCCGCCCAGAGGTCGTCCAGATCCTCAGCCACGCGAGCGTGTTCGTCTGCCCATCGGTCTACGAGCCGTTCGGCCTCGTCAACTTGGAGGCGATGGCTTGCGAGGCCCCAGTGGTCGCCACGGCCGTCGGCGGCATTCCAGAGATCGTCATCGACGGCGAGACCGGCTACCTCGTCGCGCCCGGGGATGACCTCGCGCGCGACCTCGCCGAGCGTGTGAACGCGCTCCTGGCGGACGAGGACCTCCGGCGGCGGTTTGGCAAAGCTGGCCGCGCCCGCGTCCTTGACCGGTTTAGCTGGGCAGCGGTCGCGGAGCGGACCGCCGCCCTCTACGAACGGCTGATCTCAGCGTCCTACCGGCGCTCTCGCGCCGGTGAGTAGATGTCCGGCTCCACGTAGAGGATTCTGACCAGCGGGCAGCGGTCGCGGACCCGCTGCTCGGTCTCGTTAATCGTCTGCGCGACCTGATCGAACGTCAGCTCGCCATCCAGCTGCACCTTCGCGCCCACGAACAGCTCGTCGGGCCCGAGATGCACCGTGCGCAGATGGATCACCCGCTTGACCTCGGGAGTCTCCTCGATCACGGCCCGGATCGCGGCGATGTCGCTTGCGCGGGCGGACTCACCGATGAGCAGGCTCTTCATCTCTACCGAGAGGATGATCGCGATGATCCCGAGCAACACCCCGATCGCGAGCGTCGCGTACGCGTCGAAGACCGGATCGACGAGCTTCGCCAGCACGACGCCGATCAGCGCGAGTATGAGCCCGAGCTGCGCGCCAAGATCCTCAAGCAGGACAACAGGCAGCTCGGGATTCTTCGTATGCCTGATGAACTGCCACCACGTCTCACGGCCCCGGACATGGTTTGACTCACGGACCGCCGTCCGGAGCGAGCCCGCCTCTAGCACGATCCCGACGACGAGGATGCCAATCGCCACGCCAAGCGACCCGGGCTCGTGGGCCTCGCGGAGCTTCGCGAACCCCTCACCGAGCGCGAACAGGGACCCGAGCGCGAACAGCACGACCGAGACGACAAAGGACCAGAAGTACCGCTCCCGGCCGTGGCCGAATGGGTGCTCCTCCGACTCCGGCTGGCGCGCCATCCGCCCACCGAGCAGCAACAGCGCCTGGTTGCCACTGTCGGCCACTGAGTGCACCGACTCAGCGAGCATCGAGCTCGATCGCGTGATGAGGAACCCCACGAACTTTGCGACCGCGATCCCCAAGTTCGCAAGGAGGGCGGCAACGACCGCCTTCGTGCCACCGGACGCCATGCCAGTGACTCTAGCCGCCCACGCGGACGTCGGGCGCGCCCATACGGGCGGCGTCAGCGGTGCGGTCGTTGTGCTTGGACTGGGACTCGCGCTCGGCGGCGACGCGGGCATGGTAGTGCTCGACCTCCCGCTGGATGTCATCCTCGCCCCAGCCGAGGACCTCGCCCATCAAGCGGGCGACGGGCTCGGCGGTGGAGAGCCCACGGTCCCAGGTCTCGATCGAGATCCGCGTCCTCCGGGTGAGCACGTCATCGAGGTGAAGGGCACCCTCATGGGAGGAGGCGTAGACGGCCTCGACGGCGAGGTAGTCATCGGCGCCAGGCAGGAGCCGGCCAAGCTCGGGGCGGTCGGCGACGAGGTCCAGCAGCGCGTCGATCTCAGCGCCGTACCGGCGGAGCAGGTGCTCGATGCGGGCGACGTGAAGGCCGGCCTCCGCGGCGATCCGATCACGACGGTTCCATGCGGCCTCGCACCCGACCGCGCCGAGCAGCGGGGTTCGCGCGGTCGGCGACGGCGGGACCCTCCGGTCGATCCCGCGGGACGCCAGATCGACTGCGTCGGCGGCCATCACCCGGTACGTCGTGTACTTGCCGCCCGCTACCGTCAGCAGCCCGGCGACTGACTGGACGACCGCGTGCTCACGGGAGAGCTTGCTCGTGGTGGCCGACTCGCCAGCGAGCAACGGCCGTAACCCCGCGTAGACGCCCTCCACGTCGGCGGGGGTGAGGGGTACGCGGAGGATCCTGTTGACCTGGCCGAGCAGGTAATTAATGTCGGCGCGGCTGGCGGACGGGTGGGCCTTGTCAAGTGCCCAGTCGGTATCGGTCGTGCCAATGATCCAGTGCCGCTGGGCCGCCTGGTGAGGCCACGGGATGACAAAAAGGACACTGGCTGGCGTGCGCAGGATGATGCCAGTGTCGGCGTGGATCCGGTCCTGGGGCACGACCAGATGCACGCCTTTCGAGGCGCGCACCCGGATCCGCCCACGCCCCAGAAGATCCTGGAGGTCATCGGCCCACACCCCAGTCGCGTTCACGACCTGCTGGGCACGGAGGCCCAGCTCGACGCCGCGCTCAAGGTCGCGGACCCGGACGCCAACGACTCGCTCGCCCTCGCGGAGGAAGCCGAACACTCGCGCCGACGTGGCGAGCGCGACACCGTAGCGGGCGGCGGTCCGCGCGAGGGTGACGGTGTAGCGGGCGTCATCGACCTGGGCGTCGTGGTACGTGATCCCCCCGACCAGCGCGTCTGAGCGGAGGGCCGGCGCGATCCTCAGCGCTCCACGGCGCGTAAGGTGGCGGTGGCGTGGAAGCGAGCCCGCGCTCGCGAGCAGGTCATAGAGCGCGATCCCCGCTCCGACGTATGCCCGCTCCCACCTCGGGTGGGTGAGTGGGAACAGGAACCGCACGGGCCGGACGAGGTGCGGGGCGAGCCGGGTGAGCAGGAGGGTCCGCTCGGTGAGGGCTTCCCTTACTAGGGAGAAATTCAGCTGCTCCAAGTAGCGCAGGCCCCCATGGATAAGCTTGCTCGACCGGCTGGAGGTGCCAGCGCCGATGTCCCGCGCCTCGACCAACGCGACCGAGAGGCCGCGCGTCGCCGCGTCAAGCGCGACGCCCGCCCCGGTGACCCCGCCGCCGATGACGGCAATGTCGAACGTCTCGTGGGCCATGCGGCGCAGGGCCTCGCGACGCTGGGCGGGGCCGAGCTGCCCAAGCGCTCGGGGCTCTTCGACCCGGGAGCCCGCCACGGTGGAGGCGCCTATGCGGACGCGCCCGCGCGATGATCCGCGCGCAGGCCGCTAGCTCTCACGCGCCTCCTGGGCCGCGGCGATGACCTTTTTCGCGACGTGGTCGGGACATTCTTCGTGGTGGTCATAACGCATCGTGACTGTTCCAGCGCCGCTGCTCAGGCTGCGGAGCTCGGCGGTATAGAGGAGCAGCTCGGCCTCGGGAACGATGGCGCGGACGGTCGTGCGGCCCCCACCGGCGGGCTCGGTGCCTTGGATACGCCCGCGCCGGGAGGTGATATCCCCCATCACGTCACCGGTCAGCTCGTCGGGCACCGTGACGGCGACCTCTATAACCGGCTCCAGGAGCGTCATGCCGGCCTGCTCAGCGGCGTTGCGGAACGCCAGCGCCCCCGCGACCTCGAACGCGATCTGTGACGAGTCGACCGAGTGGTGCTTCCCATCAACAAGGCGGACCCTCACATCGACGACTGGGTACCCAGCGAGGACGCCATGCGCCATCACCTCACGGATGCCCTTCTCGACCGAGGGGATGTACTGGTTGGGGATGACGCCGCCGACGATACGATCCTCGAACTCAAACCCCCCGCCGCGCGGGAGCGGCTCGACCTCGATGTGCGCGATGCCGTACTGGCCATGGCCGCCTGACTGCTTGACATGCCGGCCGATGGCTTTCCCAGGGCCTTTGAGCGTCTCGCGGTAGCTCAGTCGCAGCGGGACCTGGTGGACCGAGACGCCAAACTTCCGTTGGAGGCGAGCGATCGCGACATCGACATGGCCGGGCCCGTAGGCCCGGAGGACGACCTGGTTCGTGTCAGCGTCGCGCTCGACCCGTAGCGCTGGATCCTCCTCAGCAAGCCGCGCGAGAGACGTCGACAACTTGTCCTCGTCCCTCGCGGAGGCGGCGGCGATCGCGACGCGGTGAAACGGCTCGGGCATCCGGATGGGATCGAGCTTGGCGGCCCCATCCTTGGCCAGGAGCACGTCGCCGGTGATGACGTCATCGAGCTTTGCGACGGCGACGATATCGCCGGCTGAGACCTCGGCGACAGGGGTCTGGTCCTTGCCACGCAGGGTAAACAGCTGGTGGAGCCGCACGCTGTTGCCCGTCCGCGAGACCGTCACCGTCTCGTCCTGCGCGAGGTGGCCCGACAGCACGCGGAGGAGGTTGATCCGCCCGACATACGGATCGGAGAGGGTCTTTGCGACGTAAATGGCGAGCGGCCCGTCGATCGGGATGCCCGGCACCATGCGGTCGGCGGGAGAAGGGCCTTGCTCAATGATGAAGTCAGCGAGCAACGCCACGCCGACCCCCAACGTCGCTGATCCGCAGAGTACCGGGAAAAACTGGCAGGCCGTGATGCTTCGTTTGCTGGACTCGGCGAGTTCAGCGTCATCGGGCACCTCGCCCTCCAGGTAGCGCTCGAGCAACTCGTCATCCAGCTCGACGATGGTCTCGATGAGCGCCTCGCGACCTTGCTGGGCCTGGTCACGGTACGCGTCAGGGACCTCATCGAGGTGAAGGAGGTCGAGCACATCAGTGAGGTCCTGCTCGGCGCCGAGCGGCATCTGCACCGGCGCGATGCCAGTGCCATGGCGCTCCCGCAGCTCGTCGACGCATCGCTGATACGCGGCGTTCTCCCGATCCAGCTTGTTGAGGAACACACACCGGGGCAGGTCCAACTCAGCGCACGCCGCCCAGAGCTGGTCATGCTGGGGCTGGACGCCAGTGCTCGCATCGACGACAAACACCGCGAAGTCGACGGCGCCGAGAGCCGGGTAGGCGTCGCCAACCGCCTCGGGGGTCCCGGGCGCGTCGAGGATGTTGATCTTGTGGTCTTTCCAGAGGAGGGAAGCGGTCGCGAGGCTGAGCGAATGCTCCCGGTCACGCTCCTCTGGCTCGAAGTCCAGGATCCCGCCGCGGCCGTCGCCCACGCCCGCGGCGGTCAGCATTGCCTCCGCTAACGTCGTCTTGCCGGTCCCCCCATGCCCGAGCAGAACGACGTTCCGCACCCTCGCGGTTGGGATCTCCTTTGGTGAAGCCATGTGAGTACGCCTTCCTCACGGTGAGCACGGTAAGCGCCAGCACAGGTCACGCAGCCCGAGCACCGGCGTGAGCCGTTCGATCCTGCCACGCGCGGCGGCGAATGGACAGCCTTTTATCAGGGTTGTAGGCGGTTCTGCCCGGACATCTGCTGCTCTTGACCGCTGACGCATCCCCAGTGCGGCAGGTTCGGTGAGGCGCTGCCCGCGGGTGTCTGTCCCGCTGTGCTCTTTGCCAGCTCAGCCGCTCTGCGGAAGGCGGTAGATCTATTTTGGGTTCATTAACCTTTTAGACCCAAAAGCTCTATGGGAGCCTAGGGAGAAGAAAAAGAAAGCTGGCTGCGGGAGCATACCGTTGCAGGCTATGCTAGGTAGCCCAGATGGTCTACAGGAAGGCACCGTCCGGAAGGACTAGAAAACCTCCATGGTCTCCTCACTTATGAGTGTGAGGCCGGCTGACCCGCACTAGCATGGCGGTACTGACCGCTCGCCGGCCAGGTAGGCACGATGGGCCAGTGGAGGCAACGGGAGATGGGGTCGCGTCCATGGCAGGGAATCACCCCCAGAGCGCTAGGGCCTGGCTTGGCTCGGAGGAGGCCGCAGACGCGATCCGGTCCCATCACCGCGAGTCCGGCGCCGGAGGGAGTGCTCAGCGCTCACTGCTTCGAGGCCCGCAATGACGGGGTGGATGGGGTTAGAAAGCTCAAGGCGGTGGAATTGTGAGCACACGACGATCAGGCACGTCCACACGCGAAACGCAATATGCCAAGAGGGGTGATGACTTCTGACTGGCATCGTTTCGAAGTCGGCTGAGCAGGTGGCTGGGCCACGGCAATGGGAGCATGATCCCTTCGATGACCTCTACTTCGATGGCTCCTACCAGGAGCAAATCGAAGACGGATCCTTTCTCGCTTCAGCACCAGCGGAGACAGTGCAGGCAATCGCAAAACTAGGGTGGCGCAGACACTTCTCCCATGGCACCACGCTCCTGGCGCAAGGGCAGACGCCACATCGGATGTTGCTCCTACTCCGCGGCCGGGTAAAAGTGGCCTATCATGCGGGTGATGGGCGCGAGGTGCTGTTCGATATCTTCGGCCCCGGTGAGCTCATCGGCGCTGTCTGCGCGATCGACGGCGAACCGGCTGACGCCACCACCACCGCAATTGACGATGTTGAGGCGCTGGTGATCGACAGCGCCCAGTTCGATCGCTACCTCCAAGCCAACCCAGACGCTGCACGCGTTCTTCTGAGGATGCTCTCCCGCCGCCTCCGTAAAGCTGCGCAGGACCGGGCCGCGCTTGCGATGAACGACGCGCTCGGCCGGATCTGCCTGCGGCTCGCGGAGTTGGCCGACCGGTACGGTGAGCTGACGGACGGCCGGATTAAGATCACGTTGCCGCTCTCGCAGCAGGAACTGGCCGCCTGGACCGGGACCTCACGCGAGGCGACCAGCAAAGCGCTCCACACGCTGCGGCGCCGCGGCTGTATCGAGACCCGCCGAAGGGAGATCCATATCCTCGACCTCACCGACCTCCACCAACGGGTAGCTGGGCAACCCCACGATCTGCATCTGGCAATGATTTCATAATTTTATCGCGAGGTTGCTTTCTTTAGCATGGGAGCCGTAAATGGCCCCCGTGTGTTTTCTATTGTCTTTATTTCTATGCATTCCCTCCACGACCCCAACAGGTAATAATACATGGTGGTAGGACATGCGCCTACGTGTCACCTTGGGGTTCGGCACCGTTCAGGATTCGTTCATCGGTGGTTCGAGGCACGCGGGAGCCGCTGAATGACTGCCGGGGGGGATGTGGATGACTCATGTGGGTCATCCGGCGCCACCAAGGCGCCGGCAGGAAGCATTGATCAGGAGCAATGACGTTGTTGGCAAGCGCAGGTCACAGAGCGCTGTGCCGCTGGGGCTGTCGTTGGGATTTGGCGTCCTCGCGTTGGCCATCGCCTTGGCAGCGGCTGCCCCTCGTCCGGGGATCGCAGCCATTATTGGGCTCGTCGCCACCATCTGCGCCGTGGCGGGATTCATCGCCGGGCGCGCAAGCCCGCAGTGCGCTTTCTCCTTTGCCAGCTATTGGCCATCGCCGATGGCGGTATTCGAGCGAGAGCTGGAGCGCAGCCGCAGGTTCTCGCACCCGTTCACGATCATCCGGATCGACACGGACTCTTCGCGTGGCGGCTGCCGGCCCCAAGAGACCCCAAGCGCGACGGTGTCTCGACTCCGCGAGCAGGTACGGAGCGTCGACGTGGTCTGGGAGCATGGCAGCTCGGTCTACATGCTGATGCCTGAATGCGACCGGATCCAAGCGGTGCAAGCGTTGGCCCGGATCGCCGAACTGGAGTCCAGCCTTGACCGGCACAGCAAGGTCCGGATCGCCGTCTTTCCCTCAGACGGCCTTACGACCCGGGCGCTGCTGCGTGCCCTAGAGACTCCTAGGCCCCTGTGGGAGAGGCCTGAGGCTGAGAGCCCCGCGCACACGGGGCAGCTTGCGTGGAGCGCGGAGTCGTGACTGCCGCGAGCCTGGAGTTCGCCGGGAGTCTTGCCGTGTGCACTGGGGGGAGGCTGGCTAGGCACTCCATCAGCTACCACGCCTACCTCGCCGTCAAGCGCACGCTCGACCTGGCCGCGTGCCTCCTCACGCTCCCAGTGCTGCTGCCGCTGCTCGCGATCATTGCGCTCGCGATACGGCTCGACACACCGGGGCCGGCGCTCTTCACGCAGCTGCGGACAGGCCGCGACGGCGTGCGGTTCAGGATGTACAAATTCCGCACGATGGTCCGAAATGCCGAGGAGCTGAAGCCAGCCCTCCGGCACCTGAGCGTCGTGCCCTGGCCCGACTTCAAAGTCATCGACGACCCGAGAATCACGCGCGTCGGGCGCCTGCTGCGGAAGGCGAGCCTGGATGAGCTACCCCAGCTGATCAACGTCCTGCGCGGCGAGATGACGCTGGTCGGGCCGCGCCCAACCTCGTTCACCCCGAGCACATACCAGCTTTGGCATACGAAACGGCTCGACGTGCGGCCGGGCATGACCGGGCTGTGGCAGGTTCGGGGGCGGAACACGACGACCTTTGATGAGCGCCTCCGCCTCGACATTGAGTACGTTTCGCGGATGTCGCTGCCGCTCGACCTGCGGATCTTGTGGTGGACGGTGCGCGTTGTCCTGCAAGGGTCAGGGGCGTAGAGCGTGGTGGGAGACGCGGCTGATCTCGCGAGCAACGTCGCCAAGCCGGTCGGGAGCGCCTTACAAAACCCCATCGCCAGCCTCCTCACGGCGGGGACGCCGCCGCGGATCCTCGTCACCGGCGCCGCTGGGTTCGTCGGCTCGCACCTGTGCGAGGCGCTCTTGGGCGACGGGTGGGAGGTGATCGGGATTGACGCGTTCACCGATTACTACCCCCGGCCGCTGAAGGAGGCGAACCTCGCGGTCGCGGCTGCGCACCCGAGCTTCCGCTTCTACGAGCTCGATCTCCGCAGCGATCCACTCGACGCGTGCCTGGAGGGCGTCGCTGTCGTGGTGAATGAGGCCGCGATGCCAGGGCTGCCGCAGAGCTGGACCCGCTTTAGGTCATACGTTGAGTGCAACCTCCTCGCGGTCCGCCGGCTTCTCGACGCCTGCCGGCGTGCGCATGTCGGCAAGTTCGTGCAGATCTCGACATCGTCCGTGTACGGCCTCCACGCGTGCGGCGACGAGACCCAACCGCCCAATCCTGTGTCCCCATACGGGGTGACGAAGCTGGCCGCCGAGCACCTCGCGCTCGCGTATGTGCACAGCTACGACGTCCCCGCCACGATCCTGCGGTACTTCTCGATCTACGGGCCTCGCCAGAGGCCGGATATGGCCTACCACATCTTCATCGAGGCGCTGAGGCGCCACCAGCCCATCACGGTGTATGGCGACGGGCTGCAGAGCCGCTCAAACACCTTCATCTCCGACTGTGTCCGGGGAACGATCCAGGCCATCCACGGCGCCGAGGTCGGCGAGATCTACAACATCGGCGGGGGCGAGCCGATCACGCTTAACGACGCGCTCGATTGGATCGCCGAGTGCATGGGCCGTAAGCCCGCCATCATCCGTGCGCCGGCGCGCCCGGGTGACCAACGGCACACCATGGCCGAGACGGGCAAAGCCCGGGAAGCGTTCGGGTACTCTCCGCAGGTCGCCCCGCGGTGGGGTCTGCTCGCGCAGATCGAATGGCAGCTCAAGACACGCGTGGCCGGGTTGCGGCCCGAGCAGGTGGCGTGAGGGTGGAGATCGACGCGCACCACGCCACGGCGAGCCACGAACGGCATGGCCAGGGCATACGGCCCAAGATCGCGTACATGACGTCACGCTTCCCGAAGCTCAGCGAGACGTTCGTGCTCTTCGAGCTCCTGGCGGTTGAGCGGCAGGGTATCGACGTCGAGCTTTACCCGTTGCTCCGCGAGCGCGTCACCCTCATGCACCCGGAGGCCGCTGAACTCGTGGAGCGCGCGCACTACCAGCCGTTTGTGTCGTGGCCGATCCTCCGGAGCCAGCTCCACTTCCTCCGCCGCCGCCCGGGCCGATACCTGCGGACGCTGGGCGCGCTCTTGTCTGGCACGTGGGGCAGCCTGAACTTCTTCGTCGGGGCGATCGGGATCTGGCCGAAGGTCGTGCACATGGCCCGCCTGATGGCGGCGGACGGCGTTGCCCATGTCCACTGCCACTTTGCCACACACCCCGCAGCCGCCGGATGGGTCATTCACCGCCTTGCCGGCATCCCCTACAGCTTCACCGCCCACGGCTCGGACCTCCACGTCGAACGGCGAATGTTGCCGCAGAAGGTCACGGAGGCGGCGTTCGTGGTGGCGGTGTCCGAGTTCAACCGCAGGATCATCCTCGCCGAGTGCGGGCTCTCTCCGGCTGGCCCCGCTCCTGCTGATCTTGATTCCCTTGGCCTTGATTCCCCTGGCAAGGTGCTGGTGCTCCACTGCGGGGTCGACCCGGGCAGGTTCCGCCCGGCCGCCCAGGCGCGGGAGGGCGACGGGAGCGCCCCTAGTGCCACGCGGCCCCTCCGCATGCTCTGCATCGGAACCTTGCACGAGGTGAAAGGGCAGCGCTACCTGCTTGAGGCCTGCCGCCTCTTACTCGACCAAGGCGTCGACGCCCGCTGCACGTTCGTCGGGGATGGGCCAGATCTCCGCCTCCTGAGACGCGTGAGCGCCGAGCTGGGGCTCGTGGGCAGGGTCGACTTCGCCGGGCAGAGGACACGGGAGCAGGTCGCTTTGCTGCTCGGGAGCTGCGATGTTGCCGTCGCGCCGAGCGTGCCGACCAAGGCAGGTAAGCAAGAGGGCATCCCCGTGGCGCTCATGGAGGCGATGAGCGCTGGCGTGCCGGTCGTCGCGAGCAGGCTGTCGGGCATCCCCGAGCTTGTCGAGGACGAGCAGGCGGGGCTCCTGGTGCCGCCACGTGACCCCGCCGCGCTCGCGAGTGCGCTCCGCCGGCTCCATGACGACCCCGAGCTTCGCTGCCGCCTCCAGAGAGCGGGCCGCGAAAAGGTCGTGCGCCACTTCAACCTCCACGCCAATGCCGAGCGTCTCGCTGATCTCTTTAGGCAGGCAGCGGGGCACGCCGACCCACCCTCAGCGTTCCCTCACGTTTTGTCCGCAGGCAGTGCCAGTGCGCAACCTTGAGCTGCTCCTTGGCGTGTGCGCCCTAGCCGTGATCATCGTGGGGAGCATCGCGCGGCGGGACTCCGTGTCCCGATCTCTCTCCGTGCGGCTGCAGCTTGGCATCGGCGTCGTGGTTGGCCTCGCCGCCTCGGTCGTTGTGCTTGTTGAGCACGTTGACCTTGTCCCGGACGTGGTTGAGCGATCGATCGCCCTCGCCTCAGTTGGCGTCGCGGGTGTGGTGTGGGCGGTGGCGTCTTGGCTGCGCCGTCGCGCTGCCCTCAGCCGCGCGCGGTCCCGTCGCCCGGCAGCGGGATCCCGCTCGTCAGCGTCGCCCAACGGACCGCTGATTGGCCCTGATCGCTGAATGGGCGGCGTTGCTGGATGATCGGGATGTAGTCAGGATCGCGCCAATGAGCGTACGCGAGCTCCCACAACGGGCCGACCTCGGGGACCTCAACCCTACGGCTGAAGGGCCACCTCTCCGGCTGGAACCAGTACCGGGCGAGCAAATCAACCGCTTTGCGAAGCGTGCCGCCAGCCTTGCCCCGGTAGTCCCACAGGTTGATGCCGCGCCGCTCAGCGATCACGGCCACAGCGACCTTGTAGCCCAGCGCACCCTGGCTGTACAGCATCCCCGCCTTCCCACGCCGGGTCTCCTCGGGGATATGGCCGTCAGCGGCGACAAGGTCCATCTGGCGCCTCCAGCGATCGATCGCCCGCGCGAAGCCCTCCTTGTCCCCGGTGTAATCAGTCAGGACGACCTGCATGAACACCCCTGCGTCGCCCCAGTTGTTGCTCCGCTCAGAGGCGCCGGGCAGCAGCACGTGGTACAGCCAGCCGCGGAGGTGCGCGAGCTGCGCAGCGCTCAGCACGTCCTCGCGCTCGATGAGGTTGGCGGCGAAGACGAACGCGGGCGCCTGCCGGCTCAAGACCAGCGAGGTGTCACACTCGCCGCTGTCGGGGCAGGTATTGCGGGTCTCCTGTGTCACCTCAGCCCAGCTCATCAGGATGTCAGCGGCCTTGCGCGCGTAGCGCCGCTCCCCCGTCACGACCGACGCGAGCGCGAGCCCATAGGCCGCGGTGCTGTCATCCACGAAGTCGCCGCCGGCACCGGAGATCTTCAGGCGCTCTTTCGGCCTCGGCTCGACATTCAGCGCGTCATCGGCGTAAGCGACGAGCTCATTGACGGCCGAGGCGTACGGCTCCTGCCCTTCCGCGGCCATACGCGCCCGCTCCCGCAGCTGATCGGGGTCAGCGAGGTAGACGAGCGGGTGGTCCGGCGGGTGCAGCGCCGCGGGCGCCCGCGGCCGGCTATGCAGCTGGTCTGTGGGCGGCCTTGTGCAGGCTACGGCGAGAGCGGCAAGAAGGATCGCCGTGAGCACTGCGCGGAGTATTCTGCCCATACCCCCCATTCCTGCCCGCCTACAACCTTGGAAAATTGTGTTGACCGCGAGTTGACGTACTCGCCACAGAACGCCATCTTACCGTCAGCTCCACGCTATTCTGACAAGCGGCGCTGCCTTGGGAAGCGGCGGGACAGGGGGGCACGGCCTACCGAATCAGCGCAACTGCGGTCTTTCCAGACGCAGCGGAGAGGGGGATGAGCCATATGGAACTCAGCGGGCTCGCGGCTGGCGTCCGCCGGTGGTGGTGGACGTTGCTCGCCGCAACCGTTTGGGCTGCGCTGGTCAGCTACGTGGTCACCTCGCAAGTGCCGCCGACGTACGAGTCAGAGGTGACTCTGCTCGTCGGGCCGTTGAACGGCGACCTCGACACGTTCCGCGCCGCAGGGCAGCTCGCCAGCACGTATGCGGACCTCGCGACAAGCCAGCCGGTGCTCCAGGCCGCCGCGGCCGATCTGGGGGGGATGGACGTGGCCCGGCTACGGGCGGCAACCAGCGCGACCGCGGATCCAGTCACCCGGTTCTTGACGATCCGCGCGCGCACAGGGGACCCGCGCAACGCCGCAACAATCGCCGGCGTTGTCGCGAACAAGCTGGTCACCTACGTCCAGAAGGATGCCTCGTCAGTCCCATCGGTCCTGCCAAGCGCCTCATCGGCGTCGGGAGGGGGGTTGCGGATCATTAACGGCGCCGTCGCCAATCCGGTGCCGGTTGCGCCCGCGATGTCACTCATTGTGATCCTCTCGGCCGCAGCGGGCCTGCTCGGGGCGCTTGCGCTCGTCATGCTCATCGACTACTTCGGCCAGACGATCAGCAGCGAGCGTGAGATCGGACAGCTCGCGTCGGTCGGGTTGCTCGGGACGGTCGGGCGTTGGCGGGCACGCCAACGTGGCGTTGACCCGCTGGTGGTGGAGGCCGCGCCTGACTCCCGGAACGCCGCCGCCCACCGGCTTGTCGCGTCGCGGGTCGCCCTCGCGAACCCCGAGAAGCTCTCGAGCGTGCTCGTCGTTGGCACTGACAGCGGCCCAGGCTCGGGTGAGGTGGCCGCGAACCTTGCGGCTGCGTTGGCGGCGGATGGCCGGCAGGTCGCGTTGATCGACGCGAACGAGCAACTGGCCGAGGTCACCGAGTTGCTCGGCCTCGAGCACTACCCTGGCCTCTACGATCTGCTCGGCCGCGACTGGACCCACAATGGCGAGGGCCCCGAAGCCCTCCTCGTGCGGCGCTCGTCCGGCCTGATCGTTCTGCCAGCCGGCCATCGAGACGGAACGGTCAACATCGACCACATCCCGCAGCTCGTCAAGCGGTTGCTCAACGGGCCTGCCGAGGTCGTTGTCACCGCTGGCCCATCGGCTGAGGACGACCCAGCGGCGGTGATGTGGGCACGCCACGCCGACAGCACTGTCCTCGTCGCGAGGCGCAACGCCACGCGGCGCGATGACTTCGCGCGAGCCGCGGAGGCCCTCCACCGCGTCGGCGGGAACGTTGTCGGTGCGGTGCTCTTCGACCAGCGCAGCGTCCGGACCCGCAACGCCCCGATGCGGCGCGGGAGGCAGCCGTTCACGGATAACGCGGACTTCTCGACCAGCCTCGGCAGCTAGCCACGCCCGCCAGCCTGGGATGACCCGTTTCGACTTCGACACCCTCACCAGCCGGACCGTCGCCCGCCCTGGCACACCCATGCTCGCGGCGGTCGCGGCAATCCTCATCGCCACTGTCCTCGCGCTCATCGCCGTCGATTCGCCGGTGCTCGCGTTGCTTACCGCAGCGGGGGGCGTGTTAGCCGTCGCCTTCGCCTTCTCACCCGACCTTGCCACGATGGTGGTTGTGGCGCTGATCTACAGCAACGCGGTGGTCGTTGCGATGCGCTTCCATGAGGTGCCGGGCTTCATCGGCGCCGCGGTGCCGTTCCTCCTCCTCATCCCGCTCGCTAACGCGGTCCTTGCCGAGCAACGCCCGGTCGTCCTGCCGTCCGCGGCACCGTGGCTGCTGGGCTTCCTCGCCGTGCAGGTCGTGAGCGCGCTGCTCGCCAGCGAGACGAAGATCGCCTGGGAGAGCGTGACGCAGTTTGTGCTCGAAGGCCTCACGCTCTTCTTCATCGCCGTGAATGTCGTGCGGACTCCAAAGCTCCTGCAACGGCTCGTGTGGGTCCTGCTCGTCGTCGGGGCGACGCTCGGGCTGCTGTCCGCGCACCAGACGATCACGAAGCGCTACGACCACACCTACCTCGGCTTTGCGCAGGCCGACATCGTCGGGACGCAGAAGTTCATCGACCAGACCGGTCTCGTGATGCCATCCGACCCCCGCCCACCGCGGCTGGGCGGCCCGTTCGGCGAGCCAAACCGGTACGCGCAGATCATGGCGGCGCTCTTTCCGCTCGGGATGCTGCGGCTCGTGCGTGGGCGCTCGCTGCTGGCGCGGCTCACGGCGCTCAGCGCGACCGCGCTCATCGCAGTGCCGATCGCGTTCACGTTCTCGCGGGGCGCTGCCGTCGGGATTGCGCTGAGCATCATCGCCGCCTTGCTGCTCCGCTATGTGCGGCTACGGGAGATCGCCGTGCTCGTGGTCGCGTTCGCCGTGTTCATCATGGCCGTGCCTGGCTACAGGGAGCGGCTGCAGACCATCACCACGGTGAGCAGCGTGCTCACGGACAGCCCGAGCGGTGAGGTTGCCGATGGCGCGATTCAAGGGCGGCTGGGCGAGCAGGTCGCAGCCCTGAGGATCCTGGCCGACCACCCGCTCGTCGGCGTCGGCCCGGGGCTCTACGCGCTGAACTACCGGGACTACGCGATGGGGTCAGGCTTCAAGGTGCGGCTCGGCCCCCGGCAGGCCCACAACCTTCTGCTCGATATCGCCTCAGAGACTGGCATCCTCGGGCTGGCCTGTTTTCTCGGCGCCGTCGCGGTCACGGTCAGGGACCTCACGCGTACCCGCAGACGGCTGCTCACGACGGACCCCGAGCTTGCGAGCCTCGTGACGAGCGTCGCGCTCGCGATCCTCGTCTACCTCGGCACAAGCGTGTTCTTGCAGCTGTCCTATATCCGCTACTTCTGGCTGTGGCTCGCCCTCGGCGCCGCCGCCAGCAGGATGGGGCTGAGCACAGCAGGGGCGGAGCGGTAGCCACATATGGACGGCCCCATCTTCATCCTCGGCGCCGCGCGCTCCGGCAGCACCCTGCTGCGCCTCATCTTGGATAGCCACGAGCGCATCGCGATCGGGCCTGAATCGGGGTTCATGGGCGCGGTTGAGGCGCTGAAGCGGATCCCGGGTTGGAAGCACGGGCCGGGCTGGCACACGCGCTTCGGCGTCACCGAGGACGAGATGAACGCGCAGGTCAGGGCCTTCTTCTCCGGATTCTTCGGTGACTATGCGAAGCGCCAGGGCAAGGTCCGGTGGGGTGAGAAGACACCCTTCCACTGCTGGCATATCGAGCAGATGGCCGCCATCTTCCCTGACGCGGTGTTCGTCGCGATTGTGCGGCACCCAGCGGCAACGGCCCTATCCGCGTCGCGCTGGCACCACCCCTGGGAGGAGTCGCTCGATCGCTGGGTGCGGGTGAACACTGAGATCCTCCGCCTGGGTGGCATGCTCGGTCCGCAACGGTTCGCGTTGTGCCGGTACGAGGACGTGGTGCTGCACACCGAGCCGACCCTCCGCGCGCTCGTCGCCTTCCTGGACGAGCCCTGGTCGGACAGCCTGCTCCGCCACGACGAGGTCCAGCGCGAGAAGGGCGCGCCGCGCGTCTCTGACGGCGGCACCAGGCCTGGTGAGTCCATCGACGCTGCCCGCGTCAGCCGCTGGACCACACAGCTGACCGTTGCGCAACAGGAGGCGGTTGCCACGATCGCGGGTCCGCTGTGCCGGCTGCTCGGCTACACGCTTGAGGAGGCGATCTCGGCACCGCTCGCCGCCGGAGCCTGGGTGCTGGACGGTGGCGGCATCGCCCAGCTGATCGACCACGCGGCGGGCGAGGTGGCGTTCGTGCCGCAGCCGCGCTACCCCGTCACACCCTCCGGTGAGGACCTGGGCGCCCGGCTGCTCAAGGCCGAGCGCGCGCTCGCCAGGCTGCGCCAACGCCGCTCGGTGCGCCTCGCCGACGCGCTCAAGCAGCTGCGCCGGGGCAAGCTCCGAGACGGGCTCCGCAACCTCCGGGCGGCATTGTCAACGTCGGCAGGATCAGATGGGGGCGCTTAGCCCTTGTTTGCGCCGTGGGCGCGCACGAAGTCGTTCACCGCGTAGTAGGTGTCGATGGACTCGCCGGCGTCCCCCCAGAAGCCCTCCAAGATGTCGTACTCCATCGCTTGCTGGGCGACGTAGGCGTTGTTCACGTCAGTGATCTCCAGCTCACCTCGGCCGGACGGCTCTAGCCCTGTGACGATTTTGAACACATCTGCGTCATAGCAATAGATGCCGGTCACGGCGTAGTCGCTCGGGGGATCGTCAGGCTTCTCGTGGATCCGCACCAAGCGCTGGCCGTCCCCGAACTCCGGTACACCGAGATGGCGCAGGTGGGCGGAGTCGTCGATACGTGACAGCACCACGCGCGCCCCCTGCTGCTGGTTGCGGAAGCGCCCGACGATGTGGTGGATCGACTGCTCCACCACGTTGTCTGCCAACATCACGAGCACCCGGTCACCGTCGACGAAGCGCTCCGCGAGGGCGAGCGCGTCAGCGATCCCGCCGGGGCGCTCCTGGTAGGCGTACAAGAGCCGGTCGATGCCGTACTCGTGGCCGTTGCCGAGCAGCCGTAAGAACTCCCCCGCATGCGTGCCGCCCGTGACGAGCATGATGTCAGTGATCTCAGCCTTGACCAACGACTCGATCGCATACGTGACCATCGGCCGGTCATAGATCGGCAGCAAATGTTTGTTCGTGATGCGGGTGAGCGGGTACAGCCTGGTTCCAGTCCCGCCCGCGAGCACAACGCCCTTCACCGGTAGCCCTCCTGTGTCGAGTCGCCCGTCAGGTCGAGGCTATCCGACCCCGGATAGGCGCCCGGTTGGCGGACCGGTCAGGGCAGCGGCTGGCTGCCGGCGCCCAGCAGCCTCCCGACGAGCGGCAGGCGGAGCAGCTCGGGGAAGATCTCCCCGATGTTGAGCTGGCTGCGCGCGAGGTGGAGAACGATGAGCGATGCCCCTGCGGCGAGCCCAACGGTGACAATCACGCTCGGGCGCACAAACGCTTGGACGGCGTAGAGGGCTGCCGCGTTGGCGGCGATCACCATGTAGACCCTGAGGTAACGCCGGTCGAGGATGTTGATCCCGGTGCCCAACCCGAGCCCCACCTGCTTGAGGACGTTGAACACGATGAGCGTGGCGCTGGTGCCGATCGCCGCGCCCAGCGCGCCGTAGCGCGGGATGAGCAGGAGGTTCAGGCCGAGGTTCACGATCATCACGGCGAGGTTCACCCCGACGATGTAGCGCAGCAGCCCGTACACCTTCAGGGTCAAGCCGTTGAAGCCGAACGCGGAGTTGACGTAGTAGGCGATCGAGAGGAGCGCGAGGTAAATCGCCGACGGCTCGTAGCGCGGCCCGAATAACAGCACGGTCAGCGGGCGCGCGAGCGAGGAGGTCAGCGCGAAGATCGGGAATGTAAACACCGCGATCCAGATCGCGGTCTGCCAATACAGGTCGTTGAGGCCTTTCCGGTCATTACGGGCGAACAGGCGCGCCGCAAGCGGAGTAAAGAGCAACGTGAACGCAGTGAACACAATCTGATTGGCGTCAGCCACCGGCTGGACCGCCCGCAGGGCGGCGATCTCGACGGTGCCCCGGTAGCGCTCAAGCAAAATCACGTCCGACGTCGTCAGCACGGTGTAGACAAGATCCGACGTCAGGAGCGGGATCGTGAACGCGAGCACCTCCGCCCACGGCAGCGCTAAGCCCTGCCAGCTGAAATGGGCGAGCAACCCGCGTTGGCGCATCATCCGCAGCAGGACCCAGGTGTAGATGCTGAGCCCCGCGAGGCCTGCGACGACGTAGCCAAGCGCGAGGAACCGCACGTTGGCGCGCCCGAGCACGAGCATGCCGACGACCGTGATGGTGAGCAGCGGCGCGAGCACGTTGCGCCGGAAAAAGATCGCCTTGGGGCTTGAGAACACCGAGAACATCCCCATCAGCACCCCGTCGAGGGCCTTGATCGGGGACAGGACGATCAAGATGAGGAGCAGCCCGAACACCTGGCGGTCGCGGACCAACGACCCCGCGATCCAGCCCTGCAACCCCAAGAGCAGCAAGTAGCCGGCGATGCTGAGGCCCAGCACGACGCCGACGACCATCACCAGCGTCCCGAACAGCTTGTTGTACTCGCCCCGCTCCTCGTAAATCGGGACGAAACGGGTAATGGCGCGGTCGAGGCCGAGGGTCACGACGGTCTCGCCAAGGCCCACGATCGACAACCCGTAGGCGAACGCGCCGTACTCGGACTGCGACAGGTAGCGGACGATCAGGATCGTCGCCGCCGAGTTCGTGAACTTCGAGAGCAACCGCCCGGCGAGCAGGATCGTGGAGCCACGGATCTGCTCGGCCGATGGGCTCTTCCCAACCCGCCGCGGCCGGGCGGTGACCTCGCCGTCAAGAGCCCCGTGCCCAGGCTTCGTGGCCCTGCCCAGCACGGCGTCCTCGTCGAGCCCCGTGTGCTCCCCGCCGCTGGCCCTCCCACCTCGCCTCACGCGCACCAGGCTCGCTCCCCCTTTGCGGACAGCTGGGCTTACCGACATCCCGCCAACGGTACTTAGCCCCCTAAACCCGACCATAGCACGTTCCGGGTTATGGCCAAGAATCGCCTCTTACCCTCAGATGCGCGGTTCCTGGCAGATGTGCAAAGATGCGATCTCTACAGGAAGTACGCGCTCTCTCAGGAGGTCGGACACTTCCGATCAGTTAAGTAATGCGCATTAACGTGCCGGTGCGCCGTCCTGGCAGAATGCTGCTCCTCGCCCCCATCCCGGTCGGAGGTCTATCGCCGTATGCGTCACGACCCACTGCATCCTCATCCCCGTGCGGCCCGCCGCTCTGTGGCCGCGTTTGTCCTCGCTCTCGCCGCCGCCGCGGTGACCACCCCGTGGAACGCCGACGCCGCCAACGGCATATGGCGCTCGCGCGCTGAGCTTGCTGAGCTGCCGACCAGCGGCGCGGCGTGGGAGCAGTTGAGATCTATAGCCGACGAGAGCCTCGGCGAGGCGGATATCGCCAACCAGAACAGCGACCACGACACGAACACACTCGCTGCGGCGCTGGTCTACGCCCGCACCGGGCAAAAGCCGTACCAGGCAAAGGCCAGGGATGGCATCGCCGGGGCGATCGGCACTGAGCGTGGTGGCCGCACGCTTGCCTTAGGGCGTAACCTGCCTGCGTACATCATCGCGGCTGACCTGATTGGGCTTCGCGCGTACGATCCTGCGCTCGACGACCGGTTTCGCGGGTGGCTCCGGGCGGTGCGGAACGAGCCGCTCGACGGCCGCACCTTAATCGAGACCCACGAGCAGCGCCCAAATAACTGGGGCACGCACGCGGGCGCCGCGCGGATCGCCGCTGACGCGTACCTCGGGGACCGCGCCGACCTTGAGCGTGCCGCCCAGGTGTTCAAGGGCTGGCTCGGCGACCGCAGCGCCTACGCCAGCTTCAAGTTCGGCGACCTGTCTTGGCAGTGCGAACCAGCGACGCCGGTCGCGATCAACCCGGCCGGCTGCACTCGGCACGGCGTCAATCTCGACGGTGTCCTGCCCGACGACCAGCGCCGCGCGGGCGGCTTCACCTGGCCGCCACAGCAGGAGAACTACACCTGGGGAGCGCTCGCGGGCGCGACCCTAGGGGCGGAGCTCCTGCACCGCCAGGGCTACGACGCGTGGCAGTGGGAGGACCAGGCGCTCCGCCGTGCGGTCCGGTGGCTCTACGTCCAAAACGGGTTCCCAGCCACCGGTGACGACACGTGGATCCCCTGGCTCGTCAACCATGCGTATGGGACGGGCTTCCAAACTCACCCCGCCAAGACCGGTAAGAACATGGGTTTCACAGACTGGACGCACCAGCATCAGGGGAACGGCCAGGGAAGCGACGAGGAGGCCGCCACCGACGAGGAGGCCGCCACCGACGAGGAGGCCACCACCGACGAGGAGGCCACCACCGACGAGGAGGCCACCACCGACGAGGAGGCCACCACCGACGAGGAGGCCACCACCGACGAGGAGGCCGCCACCGACGACGAGGCCGCCTGACCCGGGCGGTAGAGCGGGGACAACACGCGCATGCTGGAGACCACGCTCGCGACTGAGCTTCCGCCTGGGAGCAACGTCAAGGGCGACGTGGCCGGGGCGAGTTGGATGTTCCTCCTCTTGGACCTCCAACCGCAGCGGACGGTCTGCCTCGGTCACCCGCCGCCAGCGACGCTCGCGACCGTCACGCGCCTCTCCCGGGAGGTCCTCCTCGTGGGGCGCCTCAATCGTCACGGCGGGGCCTGGATCGTCGCCCCTGATGGGAAGGGGCAGGGCGCACGCCGCCACGGCAGCGATCGCGCGATCCCGCTGCCGGACCGCAGCGTGGACCTCGTCTTGGCCGCGGACCCGTCCTGGACAGCGCGCCTGGAGCAGGATCCCGGGCTCCAGGCGGAGGTCGATCGGCTCCTTCGCCCTGGCGGCTGCCTCTACCTGCCGATGCGGGAGCCCCCAGCCAGCGATGGTGAGGGCAACGACCTGCTGTGGCAGCAGCTGGTGAATGGCGAGCCACGGGCCATCGCGCCGCTCAACGACTCCCAGGCGGCTGCCTTCCTGTCAGCAGCCGCAGGCGTGCAAAGATCACGGCGCGGCATCTTGGGCCGGGCGCGCCATGCCCGCCGTCTCCCGCTGAGGGCGCAGACGGCGGGCACCACAGCCGCCGCTGCCCTGAGGGGCGGCCACGGCGATCTCCGCTGGCCGCCCCGCTACCTCGTCGAGGCTGCGACCGCGGCGGGCATCCCTATCGAGGACCACCGATGGGCGCTGCTCAGCGCCGGCCAGTACCGGACGAAGAAGGTGCTCATCTACTTGTTCCCTCCCGGCGGTGCGGCTCCTGACTACATCGTGAAGCTCACCCGGCACCCAGACTTCAATGGCCGCGTCGAGAACGAGCACCGGGCGCTGTCCGAGCTGGAGCGCCGCGGCCTCGCCGCCGGCAGCGTCCCTCGCGCGGTGTTCTATGGCGTCCAGGCGGGAGTCGCCTTCATCGGCGAGACCGCCCTCCGCGGCACCCCGTTGCGCGAGCGGGCGACCGCACGCCCGGACTGCCCGCATGCCCTTGCGGCGCTCGATTGGCTCGTTGAGCTGGGAGCCGCGAGCGCCGACCGGACCGCGAGGGCGGCGGAGGTCGCCGCTGCGCTTGGCACCCTGCTCGACCGCTTCGCCTCCATTTACCGGCCCGGCGCGCGGTATCAGGCGTTCCTCGCCGAGCAGATCGCTGAGCTGGGGCGCCATCGTGAGCCATTCCCGGTCGTCTTCGCCCATGGCGATGCGGGCATGTGGAATGTGCTGCTCGACGAGGCTGGCCGCCCGCTGTTCCTCGATTGGGAGGCCGCTGATCCCCAGGGGCCACCGCTGTGGGACGTGCTCTACTTCTTCCGCAGCCACGCGGTTGCAGTCGCACGGAGAGCGGGGATCCGCGACCGGCTGCGGGCATTCACGCACGCGTTCCTCGAGGCGTCAGCGCTCAACCAGCGGCTTTGCGCAGTCGTTGAGCGCTATTGCGCCGAGGTAGGGCTCGCGCGCTCGCTGGTCAAGCCCCTCCTCTACACCTGCTGGATGCACCGGTCGTTGAAGGAGGCAAAGACGCTGTCGGAGCGGACCTTGTGGCGGGGCCACTACGCGGGGGCACTCATCCAGTGCATCGACCACCATGATGCGCCAGGGCTCGTCAACCTCTTCCGGGGAGCAAGTTGAAACGAGGATAATCGTGTGCCATCCTCGCGTTTGGCACGAGATCTGCGGGATTCAACACTCCAGCCTTTAGCGTAAGCCGGGAATTCAAGGCGGCTGTGGAGGCCGTCTGGGGGGAGAGGATTTTCATGTCGCGGGCTTCTTACGTAGCGCGCGCTCAGTCGCGCGCGTGGATCGTGGTGATCGTCTTTGCGGTGGCGTCAGTCATGCTGCCTGCCACGGCGGGGGCGGCAACCGGGGATGTCGGCCATGAGGGCCCGCCGTTCCAGGGCGCGAGTGGATCGCCGAGCGGCTCCAAGCCGGAGAGCAAGCTCTGGTTCCACGATGGGCGGTGGTGGGCGAGCATGTTCGACACCGTAAGCCAGGACTTCCACATCTTCTCACTCGACACATCGACGCAGCGGTGGACTGACACGGGAACGGCGCTCGATGACCGGGTGAACAGCAGGGCTGACGTGCTGTGGGACGGCTCCAAGCTGTTCGTGGCCTCGCATGTGTTCAGCGAGGCGCCGGCCTCCGGAGCCCAAAGCCGGCTGTACCGCTACAGCTATCGCCCAGCGAGCAAGACCTACACGCTTGACGCCGGCTTCCCGGCCCAGATCAACACCTTCAAAACCGAGACACTGGTCATCGACAAGACCAGCGGGCCGAACGCCCGGCTGTGGGCGACGTGGGTCCAGAACAACACCGTCTACGTCAACAGCGCGAACGCTGACGGCACCGGCTGGGGAACCCCATTCGCGCTGCCGGTCTCAAACGTCACCGTGGCGGCAGACGACATCTCCTCGCTTGTGGCATACGGGGGCAACAAGATCGCTGTGGTGTGGAGCAACCAGGTCAACTCGAACGTGTACTACAGCGTGCATGTCGACGGGCAGCCCAATACCAGCTGGTCGCCCAGCCGCGTCGCTCTTGGCGGCCCCGGCTTCACTGACGATCACATCAGCTTGCGCTCGCTGCAGGAGGCGAACGGCAAGATCTACGCCGCAGTGAAGACTTCGCTCGCGGGCAGCAGTGATCCACTCACGCTGCTGCTCGAGTACAACCCATCGCTGGACCAGTGGAAGTCCTACACATACGGGCTGAAAAAAGATGCTCATACCCGGCCGATTGTGATGCTCGATAGGGGCGCGTCGAAGGTCTACATGTTCGCCACCGCGCCGGAGAACGGCGGGTCGATTTACATGAAGAGCGCCCCGTTGTCCGCCATCTCCTTCCCCGCTGGCAGGGGCACGCCGGTGATGACCGACGGGACCGGCGGGACCGAGGACGACATCAACAACGCGACCTCAACCAAGCAGGCGGTCGACGCGAGCACCGGCCTTGTCGTGCTTGCGACCAATGACACGACGCGGCGTTACTGGCATGCGTACCTGCCGCTCGGCGGCGGCAGTGGTGGCAGTGGTGGCGGCAAGACCCTCACCTTCACGCCGACGGCGGACGCCCGGGTCAGCTCGACTGAGCCAACCCGCAACTTCGGAAAGTCGACTGACCTGCAGACTAGGGCCACGAGCCCCGAGCTGGTCAGCTACCTCAAGTTCACCGTCACCGGCCTGAGCGGGCCGGCCACGGTCGCGCTGCGCCTCTCCGTGACGGATAGAAGCCCCGACGGCGGCAGCGCCTTCCAGGTCACGGACACGTCCTGGACGGAGACCGGGATCACCTATGCCAACCGGCCAGCGCTCTCGGGGTCGGCGCTCGGCAGCGCCTCGGCGGCCACGCTGAACGCCACAGTCGAGATCACCCTCGGCACGATCCCCGGGAACGGGACCTACAGCTGGGCGATCAAGAGCGCCAGTAAGGACACCGTCAAGTACGCGAGCAAGGAGGGTGTGAACAAACCCCAGCTCGTGGTGACACCCACGTAGGGCTGCCCCGAACCGTCAGCGAGCCCAGAGCGCGTCACGAGCCGCAACACCTTCTCGGCAGGCTGTTCGGCGCCACCTTCGCGGGCGCATCCCTGATGACCCCATTCTTCTTCGGCACGGTCGCTGGCGGAGTCGCCTCCGGCCGCGTGCCAGTCGGCAACGCGGCCGGCGACGTCATCAGCAGCTGGGTCAACCCGACATCGCTGCTCGGCGGCACCCTCGCCACCTTGGTCTGCGCCTACCTGGCCGCAGTCTTCCTCACCTTCGACGCAGCCCGCGAGGGCCAGCCGGCCTTAGCCAGCCAGTTCCGCCAGCGTGGCCTGGCCACCAGCACGCTCACCGGCGTGATCGCGCTCGCCGGCATCGGGGTCCTACGCGCCGACGCCCCGCTGCTCTACAGCGGCCTGACCGGGCGGGCGTTGCCGCTGATCGTGATCTCAGCGGCCGGCGGGCTGGCGTCCATCACCCTGCTGTGGACTCGACGCTACGTAGCCGCCAGGGCCCGAAGCCAGACCCTGAAATGGCTGCTGAGCAGCGGCTGGCTGATGAAACCGTTGAGGCCTGCAGTGGTGTCGGGGGTGGCCGCAGCGCTGGGGGCGGGTGGGAGCCCGGCCGGTGGCGGGCCGGGGGCCGGGGGCTGGGTCAGCTGCCTCGCCGCCGGCCCGGCCGGCCGAACCATCCGCCCAACGACGGCCCAGGCGGACGCATGCTGAACCTGCCACTGCCCGGATCGCGTACCACCACCCAGCCGTCATGATGAATCTTGTAATGGCAGCCCCAACACGTCAAACATAGATTGTCCTCGTCAGTCGGCCCTAGATCCCGTGTCCACCAGCGGACATGATGAATCTGCGACCGGGAGACCGGACCGCCGCAGCCGATGCACGCCTGGTCGCGGGCGATGACTGCGACGCGCTGGGGCTTGGTGGGCTGGCGGCGGGTGCGCCCGGCGTCGAGGACCTCATGGTTGCGGGTCCGTTAAGGGTGGGCGGGTGGGGGAGGTTGGCGTGGTCCACCTCAGCGTCACAACACACCATCTCGGCGGTTTGCTGGCTTACGGGGCCGACGCCGTCCAACCGGGCTTGCCCGCCGGGCTGGACGATCATGATCACATGCGGCCGCTGCGCCGCGACCTGCGGCAACCCGCCGCCGTCGAGGGCTTGCTGCGCCAGCTCGACCATCGCGTCAGCCATCCGCTGCAGATACGTCCGCTCATCATCCGGCCCGGTTTTTCGGGCTTTGGCCTCCAGCGCGGCCATGACCGTGGCCCCGCCGACGGGGTCGAGCCGGAACCCCCCGCCCACCGCCCCATCAGGGCCGTCAGGGCCAATCGTCAACCGCCGCCGCGCCCACATCCGCCGCTCCCGCCCCGCCAACGTGTCCGGGTCATGCTCAGCGGTCCAAGCGTCCACATGCTCACGCAACTGCCGGCGGTCCAAGGTTTTCCCATCAGTGGCGATGAGCCGGTCCAACTCGTCATGGGTTTGGGGGTGGGCGTCAGCGGCGGCCCGCGCCGCCACCTGCGCCTGGCCCAACCCCACCTCGCCCGCCCGGACCGCCGCGGCGGTCTCCGGCAATCTTTCCAACCCCACCGCGGTCTCAGCCTGCGCCTTGGCCTCACCACGGGTCAACCGCAGCCGCTGCGCCAACAAATCCGCGGTGGACCTCGCGCCCTCTGCTCTCCAGGTTTGGCGGGCGTCGGCCTCGGCGATCCTGCGGAGCTTCTCGGCTGCGGTGATGGTCTCCAGCCGGTGCAGCCGCGCTATCGACTCGGTCAACGCCAGATCGTCGATCTGCCCGTCTAGTGGTCTGGCGGCGAGGGCGGCCAGGCAGCGCTTGGCCAGGTCAAGCAGGGCGTGGTCGTCGAGTTGGCCGACCTGCGCCTCTGCCTCCTGGATCGTACGCATGTTCATAGTATGACACGATCACATCCAGTTGGCAAGGATCTGAACACTATAAGAAAGGTCAACATCGTCTCGAAACACAGACGGGACCGGTCAGGCGCATTCGGTTGGGTACCGCCGTCCCATAGAGCGCCCGCTAACAGATAACCGCGCGCAGAGGCAGCGAGAGCGTGTTTGAGACCAGCGCCGTGACGCGCCGGGCTGGGCACTAGCCGGACAGGCCCGAATCTTCAGTCATGCCGTGTGGCGGTTACGCCGGTCCTGGCGGGAGGGCCAACGGGCCGCCGGCCGGCTTGGGCCAGCGGACCGCGGCGAGCGCCTCCCGCCAGTCCCGAACCGCTGGCGCGCGATCCTCGCCGATCAACGCATCGAACTCGTGAGCGCGGACCATGACACTGACGGCATGGTAGGTACGAGGGTCACCCACCGCGCGCGCGGCGACCTGGCACGCCTCGGGGACCTCGCCCGACTCCGCGAGCGCGCTGGCCTTGTCCAACCGGATCAGCGCCGGACCCATCACCTCTGTTGGGTCGTACAAGGCCAGCGCGCGGTCCGCCGCCTGCATGGCCCGGTCAGCGACCCGCAGCTTGACATACCCCGTCGCCTCGTAGAACTCCAGCTTCTCAGGCCGGAGCGAGAAGATCCCCGGCCCAATGAACTCCGCTGGGGAATCGTCCAGGACCTTACGCGCCTGGCTCATCGCCCGCTCGAACGCCACCCGCTCACCCAGCGCCGCATGCGCCTTAGCCTTGGCACCCCACAGCCACGCAATCGCAGGAGTTGGCCTGTACCGCTGCGCCAACCGCGGGTCCACCAAACGAAGCACCCCAGCCGGATCACCCATGTACGTCAGGTGAAGCGCCTGGTTGACCAAAACGTGATCCGCGAGATACCGGTCGCCAGCGGCCAGCGCCGCATGCTCAGCAGCCCGGAGCCACTCCCCCGCCAAGTCAAACTGCCCCTCGTCAAACAAGATGTCGCCGACGACCATGCCGAGCTTCGCGCCAACCCGGCACAACCGAACCTGGCACGCGGTCCGCTGAGGCTCGCCCACCAACCGCCGCACACTCCGGAAATGCGACACCGCGTCATGCAACAACGTGGGTGGCGGGGCCTTGAGGATCTCCACCCCAAACCGGTCCGCCGCCCGCTCGAAGAAAACCAACCGCTCCTCACTCACCGAGCCCACATCAAGCGCCGCGTGCATCCGATCAGGCTCACTGCCCAACAGATCCACGACATGATCCGCGACCGCCAACCCGCCAACCTGGAGCACCTGCCGCCGTTCCGTCCCAGCCTCCTTCACCTCGCGAGCGCCAGACCGAGTCTCGCCACCAACAGCGGCGCTCGCTACAACCTGGACCTGCCCACCCCCAACGCTGGCGGCGTGGACCAGCTCAACCACCTCAAACAACTGCTTCTCCCCCAACGCCGCGTAATCCCGCTCATCCAACAACCGTGGCACCGCCACAACATAAATCTTCGCCAACATCAACAACACATACGCAGTCGGCCGCTTCCCACCATCAGGCCACCG
>Ga0081538_10000355_pt1 | contig 52135 bp, 49 predicted proteins | sample TabmetS5T2R1_FD_71022 | JGI IMG/M metagenome (GOLD analysis project Ga0081538, IMG submission 71022) | Tabebuia heterophylla rhizosphere microbial communities from the University of Puerto Rico - S5T2R1 | ecosystem: Host-associated > Plants > Roots > Rhizosphere ...
GCCGGCGAGGTGGTCGGCTCCGCGGCGGTCTCGACGAGGCCATGGCTCGCGGTCTCGGCCGGCGAGGTGGTCGCTTCCGCGGCGGTCTCGACGATCGGCGCCGTCGGGTCGGCGAGGATGTCGGCGATCGGGGAGCTCGCGTCGACGACCGGGGCGGAGGTGTCTTCGCCGGTGACGGCGGTTCCCTCGCTTGCGGTTTCGATCACCGGCGCAGTTGTCTCGGCGGTGGTGTCGAGGGTCGCGGGGGTGATGCAGTCGGGGGTCTCGGCCAGCGGGGCGGTCAGATCGGTGACGGTCTCAAGAAGCGGAATGGTCGGGTCGCAGCGCGTCTCGACCACCCGCCCCGTCGGGCCGCTGGGGATAGCGGCCGACGGGTCGAGCGGCTCCGCGATGACCGCGGCTGGTGGAGCTGCCGGCTCCACGGCGGTCTCGGCCGGCGGGTCGGAAGGCTCCGCAGGGGCCTCGACCGGTGGTGTCGTCGGCTCGGCCACGGTGCCGGCGGCCGGGGCCGTCGAGTCCGCGGTGGTCTCGGCCGACGGGTCGGACGGCTCGGCAGCGGTCTCTGGGACCGGTGCCGGATCGGCGACGGCCTGTGCCGGCGGGTCGGAAGGCTCCGCGGTGGTCTGGGACGGCGGGTCCGAAGGCTCGGCGACGGCCTCGGCCGCCGATGCCGTCGGCGCCGCGGCGGTCTCGCCTGGCGGGGCGGGCGCCGCGACGGTCTCGGCCGCTGGGGCGGCCGGCGCTGCGACGGTCTCGACTACCGGGGCGACCGTGTCGCTGACCGTCTCGACCACCGGCGCCGTCGGCTCGGTCGCGGCCGGCGCCGTTCCGACGACTGGGGCGCTCGCGACCGGTGGGAGCTGTGCGAGCGCGGACGGGGCGATCGTTACGAAGGCAAGGAGGGCGAGGAAGGTGACCAAGAGAAGCTCACGCGCCCGGCTCTCACGCGTGCGAGGCGGGCCGAGGCGTGCGGCCGGTGTCACTCGACCGTCCTCCTCTTCTCCATTGCCTTGAGACCCTGCATTGCCATCCCTGACGTCGAAAGCCGGAATTGATTTGGCTTGCGGTACCCATGGCTTGCGTACGAAATAGCCTGGATCTCGTCGGCTGAGCATCTTGTTTTTTCGCAATTTGCGGGTTTCTCGTTGTACGCATTTGCGTAAATAGGTCATAAGCGGCGAGCGGGAGCGGCGATTTTCGGGGGGCTTGACGAGTTAGTTCCGCTATGCGCGACTAAGTCGTCAAACCCCCACCGCGGGCGGGCCCGTGGGGTGGGGCCCGCCGGGCGGGCCCGCGGGCCGGGCCCGTGGTGGTGCGGACCCGTGGGCCGGGCCCGTGGTGCGGGCCCGCGGGGCCCCCGGGCCATTCCGCCGGGCGAACCCGCGGCCCCCCGGGCCAACCCGCGCGCCAACCGGTGAGCCAACTCGGACAGGACCAGGACGCCGCCCGCTAAGTGAGCGACACCCTCGCGCCCTCGCCCACATGCAGGCGCAGTGCCCGGGGCAGGCGGAGGTCCCGGCCGATGCTGGCGCCGGGCCCGACCACGCTGGCCTCCAGCCGGCCGCCTAGATGGCGAATGCGGGTACCGTCGAGGAGTATCGAGTTCTCGATCTCTGCGCCTTCCACGCAGACGTCCTCGCCGATCGACGTATAGGGACCTATGTAGGCGTCGAGGAGACGGGCGCGAGGGCCGACCACCACCGGGCCGCGGATGGTCGAGCGGTCGAGTGTCGCCGAGTCGTCGATATGCGCCGGTCCCTCGACGACGGTGTCCACGAGCTCACACTCGGGCGACTCGACAGCGACCTCCTCCAGCAGGAAACGGTTGGCCTCGAGCGCGGAGTCGATCGCGCCCGTGGAGCGCCAGCACCTTCCGGCGGGCAGCGCGCGCACGGTGCCGCCCTGGCTCGCCATGCGCTCGACAACCGCGAGCAGATCGAGGTCCGCACCGCGACCGGGCTCGACCTCCCGCGCCACGTCCGGTGCAGCCGAGCCGAGCAGCGCGACGCCCGCGAGGCTCCCGCCGCTCTGCGATCGGGGCTGGCCGCAGAGGGCGGCGAGTCGCTCCGCGGCCAGGTCGACGACTGGGGACTCGGCACGCGCCAGCTCGACGAGCAAGAGCGCGTCGTACGGACCGGTCGGCGTCCCGCCGAGCTGCGCGCGCAGTGGAGCCTTGAAGAGGCGGCCGCCCCAATGGAGCAGCACCTGGCTTTCGGCAGCGAGCTCGCGCGCGGCAATGAGCGCGCCCACAAGCCCTTCGTCTCCCGCGCCATGTAGGAGGTAGCCCGGCTCAAAGGGCCACGGGCCGCCGTCGTCCAGCAAGCTGCGTATACGCGGAGCCAGCTCCGGTTCGACCGCCAGGGCCGCGCCGCCGACGCCAGCGTCTATCAGTGAGTCGAGGATCCGCAGCACCAGCGGTCTGTTCGCGACCGGCAGCAGCTGTAGCAAATCGTCGCCGGGGGACCTGCTGGAGTCGATCACGACCACACCTGTCGGCGCCCCATCCACGTCTTGAACAACGGACGCAGACCCGCGCCTTTACCCCTAATCAGGCCGATTAATCGTCAATCGAAGGCTTGGGGGAAAAGTCACGGCGCTGTTCGTTAACGGGGCAAGATGCTCCGAGACAGCGCCTCCCAAACGAGTGCCGTCGCTCTCGAGGAGATCGAGGACGAGCAGGCTGCGCCGGTCCCGACGGGACCGGCTTCGGCGCAGGACCGGAACGTCTGGAAGAACACGGCGCCGGCGATGCGACCTGACCCGCCTTCCACCGTCGCCACGTTGGGCGTGCGGGTCAGCGTCGTCATCCCGACACTGAACGAAGAGAAAAACCTCCCCCATGTCTTCGCGCGACTCCCGGACGGCCTTCATGAGGTCATCGTCGTGGACGGCCGCTCGACGGACGACACCGTCGAAGTGGCGCGCCGGCTGCGCCCCGACATCCGCGTCCTAATGCAGCCGGGGCGGGGGAAAGGCAACGCCCTGGCGGCGGGGTTTGCCGCCTGCACGGGCGAGGTCGTGGTCTCGATGGACGCGGACGGTTCCACCGATCCGGCGGAGATCCCGCGTTTTGTTGCGGCGCTTTGCCATGGCGCCGACTTCGTCAAGGGATCGCGTTTCGCGCAGGGCGGCGCGAGCTCCGACATCACGTGGACGCGGCGGCTCGGCAACCGGGGACTGAATGCGCTCGTGAACGCTCTCTACGGCACGAGCTACACCGACCTGTGTTACGGCTTCAACGCCTTCTGGGCGCGCTGCCTCCCGTACATGCGGGTCGACTGCGACGGCTTCGAGGTCGAGACGCTCGTCAATGTGCGCATCGCCAAGGCGGGGCTCGTCATACACGAGGTGCCCAGCTACGAGCGGGACCGCATTCACGGGACGAGCAACCTCAATGCGCTGCGCGACGGGACTCGCGTTCTCCGAACGATCGCAAGCGAGCGCCTGTCGGCCTGGATCCCACGACGGCTCAAGGTCACATGAAGCTCGCCCTCGTCTCGTCCAGCTTCGCGCCCCGCGTGGGCAGCCTGGAACGACACGTCGAAGCTCTCGCCCGAGGACTGGCACGGCATGGCGTAGAGGTGGAAGTCGTTACGCAGGATGCGTCCATCCGGTCGGCGCGCGTCTCGGAAGCAGACGGCGTCTGCATCAGGCAGTTCCCAACCAGCATCGGCGGGCTGCGCTTCGGAATGGCCCCCGGGCTGTGGGAGTACCTTCGCCGCAGCGCCGGGTCGTGGGATCTCGTCCACCTGCATTCCGCCCACGGTGCCCTTGGCCTCGCCGTGGGCAGCGTGCCGTCGCGGCGACTCGTCTTCACGCCGCACGTGCCGATTCAGCGGCTGCTGCGCCGGCCTTACGGGCACGTGGCGCGCGCAGTCATCGAGCGCGCCGCCCACACCGTCCCGCTTTCAGGCGTGGAGGGGGAACTGATCCGCAGCAACTTCCCGCGCGCCGCCGATCGGGTGCGCGTGATTCTCCCGGGAGCCGACGTGGATGCGATCCAGGCGGCGAGCCCCGCGCCCTGCTCGGGCGAGGTGGTGCTCGCTGTCGGCCGCCTCGAGCGATGCGAGCGCCTGGAGCGCACGATCGCCGCCATGGCAAGCCTCGATCAACGGTTCCGGCTCGTCATAGTGGGCCAGGGGCCGGGCGCTCGCCGGTTGAGTCGCTACGCCCACGACCTCCGGGTCGCCGAGCGCGTCCATTTCGCTGGAGCCGTCTCGGGGCCGGGCCTCTATCGCTGGCTTCGCAGCGCGCGCGTCCTCGTAACGCTACGCGAGCTGGAGCCCTCCGGTCTGCACGTGTTCGAGGCGCTGAGCGCGGGCACCTCGGTCGTGGCCTCGGACGTGCCGGTCCATCGTGAGGCGGCGGCTTCCTCCACCGCCGCGGCAGGGGTCAGGCTCGTATCCGCGGAATGCTCTCCACTTCAGCTCTCGGACGCAATCGCGGCGGTGGCCGACGTACGTGTGCCGGTGGGGGCTGGCGGGACGGTCCCATCGGCCGAAGCGGTTGCCCAGAAGCTGCTGCCGCTGTACCGGTCGCTGAGGGACCGGGCCGTTGCGCCGACCGGGATGCCCGCCAACGGCAACGTCCACTCGGCTCTGCCCGGCCCGAACGGGGGACCCGAGATGGCGGAAGCGCGGTAGCCCATTGCACCCGTACCTGACTGGATCCCCAGGCCAGGGAGGTTGGACTCCGGCCCTGGAGCTCCCGAGCGCCGGAGGGGTGACGCTCATCTCACCGGCGGCGGTCCGCATCGTGGACCTGGACGAACCGCTCGGCGATCTCTGGCTGCCGTCCGCCCGGACGGGCGAGCCCTATCGATCGCTTCTGGCAGTCGCTCGCCTCGAAGGCGAGCCGCTCGGAAGCGCGACGTTCTCTGTCGGGCGCGATGGCCGTGTGTCGCGGGAGCTGCTCGAGTTCGGGCTGCTTCGCGGACTCGACGCGAAACTCGCGGCGGCAGCCGCGCGCAGAACCGCCCCGCGCCGCAGCCCCACCGCCTCGGTCAGCGTCGTCGTGACCACCTGCTGCGACCCGAGGGCGCTCGAGCGATGCCTTGAGTCGATCTTCTCCTGCGACTACGACGAGTTCGAGGTAATCGTCGTCGAGAACCGTCCCGGGACCGGGGCCACGAAAGAGATGCTCGCGGAGCGCTTCGGCGAGGCGCCGGGGCTGCGATACGTGGAGGAGCCCCGGCCCGGATTGTCGCGAGCGCGGAATGCCGGGTTGGAGGCCGCCGACGGCGATCTCGTCGCCTTCACCGACGATGACACGGTTGCCGACCCCGGCTGGATTCGGCGCTCCGTGGAGGGGTTCGAGCGCTCTCCGGACGTCGACTGCGTCACCGGTCTGATACTCCCCCTCGAGCTCGAGACCGAGAGCCAACTGCTGCTCGATCAGTTCGCCGGCTTCGGCAAGGGCTTCGAACGCCGGACCTATCGGCTGCCGGAGACGCGCAACGGCGAGTCGCTCTATCCATACGCACCCGGAACCATCGGCTCGGGGGCGAACACGGTCGTGCGTCGTGCCGTCGCCCGCGAGCTCGGTGGCTTCGATTCGACCTTGGGGGCGGGCACACAGGCGGTGGGCGGCGAGGACCTCGACCTCTACATCAGGTTGCTGCTCGCCGGTCATGTCATCGCCTACGAGCCGAGCGCGATCGTCTGGCACGAGCATCCCGACGGCCCGGAGCGGCTGCGCCGCCAGGTCTACCGATACGGAGTCGGGCTCGGCGCGACGCTCGCCAAGCAGTTGCTCCTCGGCCCCGCGCGTCTCGAACTGCTGCGGGCAGCGCCGGCGGGAGTGCGCTACGCCACCGATCCAGGTTCTCGCAAGAACGCCGCCAAGACCGCCGCCTACCCGCGCCGCCTCGATTGGCTCGAGCGAGCGGGGATGCTGGCGGGGCCCTTCGCCTACCTGCTGAGCGCATCCAGCACGGCGCTGCGGCGGCGCCGCGAGCGCCGCCGTCCCTCCCTCGACGGGCTGGAGCAACACGTCTTCCTGCCGCACGGGAGATCGGTAAAGGTCGCCTCGTTCCCCCACGGCCCGACCGCCCCCGCTTCCCCGAGCGCCGGGCCCGCAGGTCGCGCCTTGCCCGCCGCCGCGATCCTGGCCTGTATTGCGGCCCCGCTGACGGTCGCACTCGGGTTCCCTGCGGCCCTGCGACTGCCTGCCGTGCTCGCGCTCCTGTGTCTCGGCCCCGGGGCCGCCCTCGTAAAGGCGCTACACGGGCGGGCCGAGCCCGGCCTGGTACTCGGCGCCTCCCTGGGGGCGAGCGTGCTGATCGCCCAGTCGATGCTGTGGCTCGGGGCCTGGTGGCCCGAGACCTTCCTCTACGTGCTCGCGGCGGTTTGCCTCTCGGTATTGGTCTACCAGCGGCGTGCGGATGCGCGTAAACGCAAGGTCGAGCGTCGCGCGCGCAGGCTCTCGCCCGAGGTCGCCCCACATTTGGTGGTGATCGCGGTGGCCATGGTGGCCTGGGCCTCGTCGATAGCGAGCGCGGACCTGGGTGGGATGGCCGGCACCGGCCTCCTGGGCGCGCTGCCGCCGAGCTATTTCCTCGCCTTTGGGCTGTTGCTGGCGGGCTTCGTCGTGGCGGTGAGCCGCCCGGTTCTCGAAACCAGGCTGCTCGGGATCTACGTCGTGGCCCTCATCGTCGTGCTCCACGGGACGACGCCCCTTCTCTATGAGGAGCCGCGCTATCCCTGGGTATTCCCGCACCTCGGCGTCATCAGCTTCATCGCAGAGGCCGGGACAGTCGACCGCGACGTCGACATCTACAACAACTGGCCGGGCTTCCTCGCCCTGGGCGCCTGGCTCACCCGGCTCACGGGGCTGGCCCCGTCCGCCTACGCGGAATGGGCGCAGGTCGCCTTCAACCTGGCCAACGTCGCGGCGCTGCGCTTCGCGCTGCGCGGCATGACCGGAAACGAGAGGTTGCTATGGACGGCGGCCTGGCTCTTCGTCCTGGGTAACTGGGTCGCGCAGGACTACCTGGCGCCGCAGGCGTTCGCGTTTGTCCTGGCGCTGGTCATCCTTGGGCTGGCGCTCCGGGCGGAGCTTCGATCCCTCACGCCGCGGACCCGGCCAGGCCTTTGGTTCTCCGAGCGCATCGGCCGCTTGCGCGCGCTGATGCCGCACAGCCGCCCGGTTCACGAGCCGCGCCCGATCAGCCCCCTGTCGCCGCGAGGCGCGCTCGTCGTGGGTGGCGTCTGTTACCTGGCGGTGGTCGTAAGCCATCAGCTGACGCCGGTGGCCCTGATCGCCGCCATGACGGCCCTGGCGGTGATCGGGCGCCGGGTACCGCTTTGGGTTCCGGCCTCGATGGTCCTCGTCGAGGTCGCGTGGCTCACGCTCGCCTGGCCCTATCTCGGAGAGCGCTATGCCCTCTTCGACCCGGACCCCGGGTCCAGCGCGGCGCCGGCCGGCTACGAGCTCGGCGACGGGCTGTCGGGCCTCGTGCTCGTCGCCTACGCCGGCCGCGTCGAGCTCCTGCTCCTGGGCGCGCTGGCCGTGTTCGGACTTGCACGCCGGCTCGGCGCCCGACGCTGGGATCTCGCCGCGGCGATCCTGCTGGTGGCTCCGCTGCTGATCGTGGGCATGCAGTCGTACGGCGGTGAGGGCCGCTACCGCTTCTACCTGTTCGCGCTCCCATGGCTGTGCTTCTTCGCCGCGGCGGCCTGCTGGCCGACGAGCGCCCGGCGGCTGCCAAGCGCCCCGCGCGCGTGGCGGGTGGCGCTGGCAACGGGAGTCCTGGGTGTGTGCATCCTGTTCGCCTACTACGGGCTCGAGCTGGCGAACAGACTGCGCCCTCAAGACGTGGACGCCGTCGCCTGGTTCGAACGGCACGCCCCGCAAGACTCGCTGCTCGTCGGGCTCGCGGAGAACTTCCCCCGCCGGCTCTCGGCGCGGTACCCGGATGTCTACGACCCCCTTCATCCGGGGGCGCCCGCGCTTCTCGACAGGGCCGCCTTCCGCGGCCGGCGGTTCGGTCGCGAGGACCTGTCTCGCATCGAGGCCTACGTGCGGCGATTCGGGGCCCGGCACACCTATCTCATCCTCACGTCGAATCAGGAGCGCCTCGCGCGGCTCTACGGACTGCTGCCCCCCGGCTCGGTTGAAAGCCTCAACCGGGCCCTACGCGCGTCAGCCCGGTTCCGCCCCGTCTACGCGCGCGGTGAGGCGGCGATCTTCAGGTATCGGCCCCCGGGATCACCATGAAAGGCGCTCGAGGCGATTCCCGCACCCGGCCGGCGGACCCGCTGCTGAGAAGCGCGTACAGCTTGGTCATCAACGCGGCGATCACGGCCGGCCTCGGCATCCCCTTCTGGGTCCTCGCAGCGAGGCTCTACGAACCGGTCGCCCTCGGCCGGGGCGCAGCGCTGATCGCCGTGATGCTCGAGCTCTCGGCGATCTGCCAGCTGAACATGGCCAACGCCATCACGCGCTTCCTCCCGAGCCTCGCGCGCGGCACGGCGCGGGCGCTTCTGGGCGCATATGCGCTGAGTGCCGCGGCGGCGCTCGTCGCCGGCGTCATCTTCGTCTTGGCCGCGCCCGAGATCTCGAACGAGTTCGGCTTTCTGAGCGGCGACTGGCGGCTCGGAGCCCTCTATGTCACCGGACTTGTCGCATGGGGCTGGTTCGTATTGCAGGACGCCGCCCTGACCGCGGTGCGACGAGCCCCCTGGGTGCCCGTCGAGAACGGCATCTTCGGCATTCTCAAGCTCGTCGCCCTGCCGGCGTTCCTGGCCCTGGGCAGCGGCAGCGGGGTCTTCCTCGCGTGGACGGTTCCGGCGCTGCTGCTGATCGTCCCGGTCAACCTCTTCCTGTTCCGGACTGCGATCCCCGAGCACCTGTGCAGACACCGGCCGCGAGGGTCGGCCGTGCTCAAGCAGCTCGGGCGCCGCGGGCTCGTTCGCTTCATGGCCCAGGACTACGGCGCCACGGTGCTGGCCATGGCCCCGACGGCCGTGCTTCCCGTCGTGATCGTCGCGCTGCTCGGCTCCGGCGCGAACGCCTACTTCTTCATCCCCTACATGACGGTCACGACGTTCAACATGCTCTTCCTCGCCGCGAGCACGTCGCTCGTGGCGGAGGGCTCCCTCGCGGAGGATCGGATTAGAGCTTTGGCCGAGAGGGTCGCCCGGAGGCTCGCGGTGATCCTCGTGGCTGGAACGGTCGTGATGGTCGCCGCGGCGCCGCTCATCCTGTCGCCCTTCGGCGGCGACTACGTCAGGGAGAGCAGCTCGGTCCTGCGCCTGCTGGCCTGCGGGAGCGGCTTCTACGCCGTGCTCGTCTTGTACATGGCGATCGCCCGCCTGCAGGGGCACAGCGCCAGGATTCTCTCGGTCGAGGCGGCAAAGATGCCGCTGCTGCTGGGAGGAGCGTTCGCGCTCTCCGGCCCGCTCGGGATCGAGGGCGTCGCGCTGGCCTGGGTCGGCTCGGTGGCCGTGGTCGCTCTGGCGGTCGCACCGTCGCTCTGGCGCTTCTTCCGCGTGCCCCCTCGAGGGGTGGCGCGAGTTCACCCTGTGCGCGCTGTACCGGAGCGTGCCCGGTGACCGCCCGCCTGAGCTTCATTCCGCTGCTTCTGCTCGGCACCCTCCTGGTGGCGATTGCGGCGCACTGCTCCTCGCGGCCATCCCACGAGTCCCGCGCCAGCGTGCACGGAGGTGTCGGCTCGGTCGCCTGGGCAGACGAGTTCGGCGGGCCCCGGGGCAGTCCGCCGAACCCGCGGAAGTGGACCCTCGAGACCGGATACGGCTGGGGCGATCGCGAGCTGCAGTCCTATACGCGCCGGCCGGCCAATGCCTCCCTCGACGGCCGGGGACACCTGGCGATCACAGCTCGCCGGGAGCGGTATACGGGACCGGACGGGCACACCGCCAACTACACCTCTGCGCGAATCAACTCGCGCGCGAGGTTCGAGTTCGCCTACGGGCGTGTCGAGGCCCGGATCCGAGTGCCTCACGGGCGCGGTCTCCTGCCGGCCTTCTGGGCGCTCGGCACCAATCTCGACACCGCCGGCTGGCCGCGGGCAGGGGAGATCGACTTCGTGGAGGTCTACGGCAACGACCCGTCCACCGTCTACGGCACGCTGCACGGGCCGCGCCGGGGGCACGAGGACTACGCGCTCGAGGCGACTCGTCGAACGGGCGACTCGCTGGCGAACGACTTCCATGTCTATGGGGCCTCGTGGTCACCGGGGAAGATCGTCTTCCGGCTGGACGGCGTGCCCTACGCGGTGCGGACACGCCGCGACCTGCCCGCCGGCTCGCGTTGGAGCTTCGAGCATCCCTTCTTCCTGCTCTTCACGCTCGCGGTCGGCCCGCGCTGGCTGGGACCGCCGGACGCGGCGACGCCGTGGCCGGCCACGATGCTGGTCGATTGGGTCCGCGTCCGCCTGGGTCGTGCCACGTTCTGTCCCGTCGTGCGCGCACAGAAGCTGCGGCCCCGCTGCCCCCGGAAGCCGAGGGCCCGCGCCACTGCCGGATGGGAGAGCACGCGATGACCACGCTGATCCCCGTGCTCCTCTACCACTCTGTCAACGACTACGCGGCCGCGGAGGACCGGCCCTGGACGGTCTCGCCCGAGAGTTTCGCGTCCCACATGGATGCCGTCAGAGGGTCGGGCCGCATCGCGCTGACGGTCAGCCAGATCGCGGCGGCGCTGCGGGGCGAACGAGCGCTTCCCGCGAGGCCCGTGGGGATCACATTCGACGACGGCTTCTCGGACAACTACGACGCGCTCGCGTCGCTTCGCGCGCGAGGACTCGCGTCGACCATCTACATCACGACCGGCGAGGTTGGGAGACACGACCGGCTCTCGCCGGATCAGCTGGCCGAGCTTGCGGACACGCCTCTCGTCGAGGTCGGGACTCACGCCGTTCGCCATCGGCGACTCGACGAGCTGGATATAGGCGACCTGATCACCGAGGTCAGGGACTGCAAGTCGCAGCTGGAGGAGCTCATTCACGCCGGCGTCGACTCCTTCGCCTACCCACACGGGGCCTTCGACCGGCGAGTGCGCGAGGCCGTCGCGGCCGCCGGATACCGCTCGGCGGCGGCGGTCAAGAACGCGATCTCGCACGACCGGGATGACCCGTTCGCGATCGCGCGCTGGACCGTGACCGCGGGTACGTCGGCGGCACGAATCGCCGAGGTCCTCGACGGCAAGTCCGTGGATTCGGCCTGGGCCCACGACAGGCTCCGTACGCGGGCCTACCGCATGGCGCGGCGTGGCCGCCGCCGCCTCGCTCTGACCGTCGGGAGGCCGCGCTGACCGCGGTTGCCGACATCGTCCGCGTCGGCCTCGTTGCCGCTGCGGGAGCGTTCCTGGCGGGCGGCGACGGGGCCGCGGCGCTGAAGTGTCTCTTGGTGCTGGCGCCGGCGGCGGCCGCTCGCCTGGCCCGCGTCCCGCCCGGCCTCGATCTCGTCTTCACGCTCGCCCTCGCCGGCGAGGCCATGGTCAGCGGGCTGACCGGCTACGGCTGGATCGAATGGCCGGACGAAGCGTCCCACCTGGTGATCCCGCTCCTCAGCGCCCCCGTTATCTACCACCTGCTGGTGCGGCTGAGCGCAACGTCCCCGCCGGAAGCCGCGGCCGGCGCGCGTGCCTACCTCGGGGCCGGCATCGCCACCGGCGCCGGCGTGCTCGCCCTCGGGGCGCTGTGGGAGCTAGTCGAGTGGGGCGCGGATCGCGGCCTCGGTACCGGCTACTCCCAGGGCTATGAGGACACGCTCTCGGATCTCCGTGCGGACGCGCTCGCTGCCGCTCTCGGCGGCGTGCTCGTCGCCGCCTGGCTGCGCCGTCAACGGAAGCGCGCCGAACGCTCGGCCGCGAGTCCTCATCTCAACTACCAGGAGGCCGCATGAGTCAGCGGATGTCCGTCGCAGTCGTTGTATGTGCCGCCAGCCGGGAGCGTGAGGACCTCCTTCGCGAGTGCGTCCGCTCCCTGCTCGCAGGCAGGCGCGTGCCCGACGGGATTCTCGTCGTGATCGACCACAATCCCGCCCTCGAGGCCAGTGTGGCCGGCTGGCTTCCGGCCGCCGTGAGGCTGTTGCGCAGCGAATCGCAGGGGATCTCGGCGAGCAGGAACAGCGGCCTCCTCGCCGCAAGCTCGGACGTCGTTGCGTTCGTCGACGACGACGCCTCGGTTGAGCCGGATTGGCTCCTGCACGTCATGGAGCCGTTCGAGGCCTCCGACCACCTGCTCGGCGCCGGGGGACCGGTGCTGCCCCGCTGGGGCGAAGGGCGGCGCTGGCTGCCCGATGAGCTGCTGTGGGTCGTCGGCTGCACCTACACGGGGCATCGCGAGGACGGCGGGTCGATCCGCAACCCGATCGGCTGCAACATGGCCTTCAGACGGCGCGAGCTCTCCGCGGCCGGGGGCTTCTCTACCGCATTCGGCAAGCAGGGGGACACGCTCATCACCTGCGACGAGACCGAGGTCGGCCTTCGCATTGAGCGTGCGCATGGCCCCGGCCGGATCCGCTTTCTTCCCGCGGCGCGAGTGCGCCACTTCATACCGGCGAAGCGCATCGGGTGGAGGACGCTCGTGCTGCGCTGCGTCAGCGAAGGCCGGTCCAAGGCCCGGCTCCGTCGACTCTACGGCGGAAGCGCGTTGGGCGCCGAGCGCGAGTACGCTCACGGCCTCGTCACGCGGGCGGTGCCGCGGCTCGTTTTCCGCGGCATCGCGCGACGAGAGCCGGCGTCCGTGCTGGGTGCCGCCGCCATCGTCGTATCGCTCGCGGTCACCGCGGCCGCCTACTGCGCCGGCGGCGTCGTCGCGAGGTTCGGATCCGCGGGCTAGTCGAGGCGCGAAAGAAGGCCGGCGATCGACTCGAGATCGCGAAGGTTCTCGGGCGTTATCTCTTCGGCCGGAACGGCGACGTCGAACTCGTCCTCGATGAAGGCGAGCACGTCCGTGAGCGCGAACGAGTCGATCACCCCCCACTCCAGGAGGGGCGTCTTCGCCTCGAGGTTCGACTGCCCATCGAGGTGGTGGCGCACGATGTAGTCGCGGATCGGCTCGATGTATTGGTCAGCGGTCAACATGGCTACTCCTCGCAGATCGTCTGCAGGGCGCGGCGGTCCACCTTCCCGTTGGGGGTACGCGGAAGGGCCGGCAGCTCGTGCAGACCGTGGACGATCATGTAACGGGGCAGGCGCAGCGCACATTCCCTCTTCAGGTCGAGGAGCGACGCCGACGATCCGTTCCGAAAGCTGACGGCGGCGACGAGCCGGGTATCCGGACCGGAGCCCACGGCCACGGCCGCTGCCTCCCGGACGCTCGGATGCGCGCTCACGGCCGCCTCCACCTCGCCCAGCTCGACACGATGCCCGCGCACCTTCACCATGGCGTCCCGGCGCCCGAGGTACGCGTAGTTGGACAAGTCCAGCCGCTGAACGATGTCGCCGGTGCGGTAGGGGCCCTCGTGAGCCGGCCGGCCCCAGTAACCCAGCATGACCGTGGGGCCGTCCACCAGGAGCTCTCCCGTCTCACCGATCCCAGCCTCGTGGCCGTCGTCCTTGACGGCCCAGACACGGTCGCCCGAACACGCTCTTCCGATCGGCACGCAGGACACCTGGTCAGTGGGGATCTCGAACACCTCGTGGTAGGTGCAGACGTTGGTCTCGGTCGGGCCGTAGAGGTTCAGCAGGCGAGCGTCCGGGAAACGCCTGCGAAGCCGCCGCAGGGGGGCGATCGGGAAGGGCTCGCCGGCGAACACGATCGCCCTCAGCGAGGTGGGCTCTGCTTCCAGCAAGCCGCCCGTGTCCATCATCATCGTGAGGGCCGAAGGCACCGAGTACCAGATCGTGATCCGTTCCCGGCGGGCGAACTCGACCAGCCGCGCACCGACGAAGGCGATGCCCTCGGGGATGAGCGAGACGCAAGCCCCGCTCGCGAACGCCGCGTACAGGTCCAGCACCGACAGATCGAAGTGGAACGGTGCGTGGCTGGAGAAGCGGTCTGCTGGACCCGGCTCGAGCTCGGCCACCGCCCATTCGATGAACGCGAGCGCGTTGCGGTGGCTGATGCAGACGCCCTTGGGCCTGCCGGTCGAGCCGGAGGTGTAGAGGATGTAGGCGAGCGAGTCGCTCGAGGCGGGCGCTGCGGGGAGGGGCGCCGCCGACATGGCTTCGACCCCGGTGCCACCTTTCCCGAGCAGCAGAGTCCGGATGTGGCCGGCGTTCGACAGGGCGGCGGCCCGCTGAGGGTCCGTCACACACGCACTCACCGCGCTGTCGGTGAGGATCTGACGGGCTCGAGCCACGGGGCTCAGCGGGTCGACGGGCACGTAGGCCGCGCCCACGCGCAGCACCGCCTGCATCGCGGCGACCGCTTCGATCGACTTCGGCATCCAGACCCCAACCCGGTCTCCGGGCGCGACTCCTCGTTCGAGGAGCGTGCGGGCCACACGGTTCACCAGCTCGTCGAGCTCGCCGTAGGTGATCTCGGCCCCGGGTTCCCGTACGGCAATACCCAGGGGGTTTCGCCGGACGCCTTCATGGAGGATCTCGGTCAGCAGTTGTGCCGGCATCACGTCGCCCCCGTCCGCGCGGCTAGAACTGTTCGCGCTGCTGTAACTCTCATGCCCGACACCACCTCCGCTCCGTTTCGATACTCGTCGTCGAACCTCCCCGGCCGGTACGGATAGGGATCGACGCTGGTGTCCTGCGCGCCCGTGACCAGCTCGGCGAGCAGCCTCCCGGCGCCCGGAGCGTGCGTGACCCCTGCGTAGTTGTCGCCTGCCAGAACGAACAGTCCGGGCACCGAGGGCAGCTCGCCGATCATCGGCTTGAGATCCGCGGTGAAGCAGGGCGCACCGTGCGTGGCCCGTGCGGTCCTCGAGCCTGATAGGGCGGGGATGGCCTCCGCCAGCTGGTGCGAGGCCCGCTCCATGTCCGCGATGCAATCGAATGAAAGGCCGTTAAGGGGATAGGGCGGCTCGTCCTCGACGAACGCGTAGCGGGGCGCACGTTCGTAAGCGCAGCCCCACGTCAGGCGCTTGTCGTTCCGTCGGAGATAGACCCGGCGACCGTCACAGAACTGGAGCGCGGGGAGGGTCGGCGGCATCGGCATCGGCTCGGTGCTCAGCCGCGTCGCCACCAGCGGAACGAGGGGGAGCCAGGTTCCGAAGGCGCTCAAGATGGCGTTGGTCCACGCCCCGGCGGCGACAACCAGTGTCTCGCACGTGACGAGGCGGGTCTCGGTTTCGAGCACAAACCCGCCGGTCCGCCCAACCCGGACGAACCTGACGGGCTCGTGCTCGATGTCCTCCCCACCCAGCTCGGAAAAGCGACGCGCGAGCGCCCGGGCGGCCGCCGGGGCCGAGACCTGGCCCCCGCGGCGGTCGAAGACGCCCCCCGCAACCCCCGAGGCCCTGACGAAGCCTTCCGTGAGCTGCTCCACCTCAGCCGGAGTCAGGACGCTCCGGTCGTCCAGGGCGCAATGGCGCATGAGCGGGAGCAGGCTCCGCCGGCCGGTGACCCGATGCGACCCGAGGAAGAGGACTCCGGTCTCCTTGAAGCCGATCTCGTACCCGCGAGCGGAGAGCTCGCGATAGCAGTCGAGGCCGTAGGTCTCGAGCGCCTGCTCGTCATCGCCCCAGGCTTGGACGAAGCCGGCGCTCCACCTGGCCAGGAGCCCGGCCCCCGCGCTCGAGGTGCCGGCCCCGATCCGATCTCGCTCGATCAAGGCGATGCTCTCGCAGCCCCGCAGCTTCAAGTGCAGGGCCGCGGAGCAGCCGAGGACTCCTCCTCCAACTACCGCCACTTCCAAGTGCCGTGCCCCTCTCATGGCGTCACATCCACGAGCCTGTCGAGCCACGGGTCGCCCTCGAAGCGCGTGATCAGGGCCCTGTTCGACTCGATGGCGGCGAGCAGGCCCGGATCGCGCGCATGGACGAGCGTCCCGCCGCGGTACCACAGAAGGCAGCGGCGAGAAGTGACTGCCTGCAGCATCCCCGGCTCGAGCCGGCCTCGCACCGCGGCCGAGCCGTGCGCGTAGGCGTGGGCGAGCAGATGGTCGAGGACGCTGCCGAGATCCCGCTCGCCGCTGGCCGCGACCTGAAGCACTTCGCTGCGCCAGCCTGGCCGCAGGTAGTAGACGTACCAGCCGATAGGCCTGCCCCGCTCGTTCCGCACGAGCCTCGCCACCAGCTCTCCACGGCCTTTGACCCTGCGCAGCTCGCGGAACAGCCACTCGAGGAACTGCTCGTCATAGGCCGGCCGGAGGTCGAGCCGGCGGGTCACACGCGGCACGTGCTCGAGCATCAGGGCGGGGGTCATGGGCTCCTCCGCGCCCGCTGCCGGGGGTGGAGCGAGGGCAGCGCGCGCGCCAGGGGGAATGAGCCCGTCAAGCCGGCCGGCCAGCGTTCGCAGCCCGCTGCGCAGACGCGGGCGCCCGGGAGCGACCAGGTGGGCGGCGACGCTCGTAGGCCTGAAGACGCGGACCCAATGGATCGCCTTGAGATCGATCCGCCGGCCACCGAGGCGCAGCCACATCTCCGCCATGAGCGGCGAGGCGCTGTCCCCGAGCGTCGCGTCTTGAGGACCCTCGAGGAGCCTGCGCATGAGGAGGACGCCCGCGGCGCCCCTGCGCGCCTCCGGCGCGACGGCGGTGTGTGCGGCCCATACGAAGCGCAGCATCCGCCCATCGAGGCGCATCCGCCGGACCTCCGCGGCGACGAATCCGACCGGCCGCCCCCGGTCGTCTACGGCCACGAGCGGCGGGATCTCCGGGTCGGCCCAGGGCTGATCTAGGAGCGTTCTCTCGAAGAACGCCGCGAGCGCCGGCTCCGTGCGGCGCGGCCCGACCTCGAACGTCTCCCGGAAGAGCGCCGCGACCGACGGGAGGTCCGCTCGCTCGAGGGGCCGGATGGTTGCGCCCCCCGCGAGGTCTGCCACCGGCGCGCAGCCGTGTGGGGCGAGCAAGGTGCTGGACTGCGCCATCCCTTACTTAACGAGTGGGCGGCGCTCGATTACCTCCTGGTCGCGACCCCGGCCGAGCCGGTCTAGTGACCTAGTCGCCGAGTTCCGTTATCGCCGCCACGGACACCATCTCCGGCGTGACGTCGACGGGGAGCCGCGCGGCGCCGACGGCTGCGAGTAGCGCGACCGCCGCCGCGTGCAGCCGGGCGCCGGTCTCCGTGGCGGCCCGCTCGAGGAGCTCGTCGCGCTCCGCATCCGATAGGCCGTTCAGGTGCGCTTCCACCATGGCAGCGCCTCCGTCAGGCGATTCCTCGATGCCCTCGATCACGGCGTCATCGGCATTGGGCGCCATGTCCGCGAGGGCGATCTGTCGCACCATGAACTGCCCGAACGCCTCGGAGGCGTCCGAGTCGAACACCCGCCCCATCAGCTCCTTGAGCTCGGTGGCGCCTGGTTTGTCCTTCTCGCTCATCAGCCCTGTCCGGCGTACGACGCCTCCATCCGCTTGCTCATCTCATCGGGCGGCACGTCCTCGACATGCGTAGCGACGCTCCACCGATGCCCGAACGGATCCTCGAACTGGCCGGAGCGATCGCCGTAGAACTTGTCTTCCACCGCCGCCAGCGGCTTGGCACCGGCTTGGACGGCACGGTCGAAGACGCTGTCGACGTCCTCCACGTACACGAGCAGCGTTACCGGCGTGCCCCCGACGGATCGCGGCCCCGCCGCGCCCATCTCCGGAGACTCGTCGGCGAGCATGACGAGCGAGTCGCCGATCTCGAGCTCGGCGTGCCCGATCTTGTCCCCAGGCGCGGGCATGCGCCCGCGCTCGGTTGCGCCGAACACCGAGCGGTAGAAGTCGATTGCCGCGCCGGCGCCGTCGACGATCAGGTAGGGCGTCACGCGCGGGTACTCATCCGGAATGGGCTTGACCATCGCAGCGCTCTCCTTCGGTGGGTGACTGATGGAACGCTAGCGCGGATACTCAGGATCCATGTCGCCCACGAACGTCGAGATCGTGCGCCGCAGCCTCGAGGCCTTCGGCCGAGGGGACTTCGACACCGCATTCGCCGCGCATGACCCGGAGATCGTCTGGTGCACCGCGGCGGACGAGCCGGATCAGCAGACCTATCGAGGCATCGCCGGCCTGCGGAGCTTCATCGAGTCGATCAACGAGCTCTGGGAGGACCGCTTCGCCGGCACCATGGAGTTCGAGGACTTCATCGAGCGCGGCGACTGGGTCGTCGTGCCCTGGAGGGCCCAGCTCCGCGGGCGGGGCAGCGGGATCAGCGTCGACGTTCACGAGACCTACGCCGTGCAGCTCCGCGACGGCAGGATCGTGCGCGTGGACGAGTACCGGCAGGTCGATGACGCGCTCGCGCGAGTGGACCGCCCGTTGTAGGCCTCCTGCCGATCGTCTCCGTTTGGCCTCTATATCTGCGACGTGAAAGCGCAGGCGACCCGCGGGCCAGCGGTGAAGCTCGACCACCTCAAGCCGCAGGCCAATCACTTCTCGATCCGCTCGAAGCGAGGGGACGACGAGGACGACGACGACGAGCGGCCGGCCGCTCGAGGGCCACCTTACGATAGGCGCCGGGGGCCTTCGAGATGCCGCTCGTAGATCATGCCGACAGCGTCCTGGTCGTCATCGACGTCCAGGAGCGCTTCTACGGCGAGGGCCTTCCGCCCGACGAGAGCGCGCGGGCCCGCGAGGCGTTGGCTCGCATGACCTGGCTGGCCAGGGTGGCGCGCCGGCTCGCCGTGCCCGCTGTTCTCAGCGAGGAGGATCCGCAGCGGAACGGCGCGACCTTCTCGCCTATCGCCGACGTCTTCCCTGATGCCGGGCCCGTGGTCAAGCCCACCTTCGGCCTGACCGGCACCCCGGAGCTGGTCGACCGGATCGAGAGCACGCGGCGGACAACCGCCGTGCTGATCGGATTCGAGACCGACGTGTGCGTCGCCCAGTCAGCCATCGGACTCAAGGAGCGCAACCTTCGAGTAATCGTCGTCGAGGACGCCGTCTTCTCTCCGGGCGAGATGCATGACCGAGGACTGGCGCGCATGGCCTCCGAGGGAATCGAGATGAACCACTGCAAGGGCCTTGCCTACGAGTGGACACGCACGCTCGAGCAATCGCGGTCCGTACTCGAGGCCCCTGACGTCGGCGAGGCTCCGTTCAGGCTCTGAGCCAGGCGGGGCAGCGCACCATGCGGAAGGGGCCGAACCGGCGGAGCACCTTCGCCGTGGCCAGGCGGCGCCGCACGGTCTTGCCTTCGACGCCGAGGAGCCGGGCGACGGCGGGGACGGAGTCCAGGCGCCGATGTGCCACCACGGCTCGGCGCACCTTCCGTGCAAAGTCCCGCGGCAGCGCGGGCGGCGCGAGCCGGCCGGCGTCACGGGAGTCGGGCCCGAACGGCCGCAGGTTTCTGAGCGCCAGGCGCTGCTGCCGCTTGTCGCCGGAGCTCAGATGGACCTCGAGCCCGCCTGTGTAGGCGTCGATGCCACCCTGACGGCCGAAGTCGACGATGAACGCGCCCCGGCGCAGGGAGTATCGCTCGCGGTTGGAGGTGAGGAACGGGAGGTGGGAGAGCGGACCGCAAACCGAGGCTTGTCTCACATAGAGCGGCGCCGGGCACTCGCGCGGGTCGTAACGGGCGCAGTCGTCGTACTGGAATTCGACCCCCGGGCGCATCCTCACCGTGCGGGTGAGCAGCAGCCCGCGGAAGGACCGGCCGAGCCAAAGCGGGGGCGGTCCTTCCAGGCGCGCGATATCCCCGAGCTCCGTCTCGATCAGGGCCGGACGCGCCGCGTCGCCGCAGCTGCCCGGCTCGCTCGACCCGCCCGCTCCGGGACGCCAGTCCGGCGCGGTGCTCTCCGGGGTGCCGTTGGTCAACCAGGTCAAGCAGCCGCCGTCCGGCGTTATCGAGTAGAGCTCGAAGCCGGCTCCGTCGGGGAAGTTGCGGTCGCTGGTGAACGCGATCCGCCCGCCGTCGGGGGACCAGCTGGGCGAGCCGTCGTTGCCGCGGTTGTGCGTTAGCCGCCGAGGGCTCGCGCCGCTTGCGTCCATCACGTAGAGCTCGCCGTTGTAGCTGCACTCGTCCGAGCCACAGGCGCTGCCGTTCCGGTCACGCACGCTCGCGAAGGCGATCCGCGTCCCGTCGGGAGAGAACGTCGCCGACTGTGCGTCACGCGCGAGCAGGCGCCGCCCCGTTCCGTCCGGCGCGACGGCGTACAGCGATGGGCGGAAATAGAAGCGCCGGTCGAGGCGCGCCCGCGTATAGACGATCAGGCCGCCGTCGGGCGACCAGTCCGGCTCGGCCAGCTGGTTGAGCCGTGGGCCCATGCGCTCACGGGCCACGGTTCGCTCCGTGCCCGTAGGCAGGTCGTAGATCACGATCGTGCTCGTATAGCGGCCGCGCCGCACCCGGTAGCGCACGAACACGATCTGGTCGCCGCCGGGTGACCAGCTCGGTGAGCCATCCGCGACCCCCCGGGCCAGCGGGGTGAGGTTGCGCCGACCGCTCCCGTCTGCCTGCAGCAGCTGGATCTGCGCGCGATCGTCATCGTCGGTCAACGCCGGGCCGTGGGCGATGGCCAGCATCGTGCCGTCGGGTGACCACGCCGGTTCGAAGGCTGTTGCCCGCTCGGATATCGGGGCCGTGACGAGCCGGCGCCCCGAGCCGTCCGCTCGGAGGGTGTAGATGCGGCCGCCGTTCTGGAAGGCGAGCTCGGCCGCTCCCGGCTGCTGGTACGCCGCGACAGGCCCACCGGCGAGCACGACCAGGGTCATGCCCAGAAGGGTGCAGAGGCAGCCGATCGGGCGAATCACACGCGCGCCGCTCACCAAGGTCCATCTACCCGGGATTCGGCAGAATCCGCCCGAGCCTGTATTCGACCTTCACTTCGGCTCATCGCGGCGGCTCCGGTACACCACTGGTTTGCCTCCACGGCTTCACCGACACGTGGCGCATCTGGGAGCTCGTCTTGCCCGCGCTCGAGCGCCGTCACGATGTCCTGGTGCCGACGCTCGCCGGCCACGCGGGTGGGCGTCCGATCGAAGGGGAGATCGGCGACGTCGTGCTCGCCGACGCGGTCGAGCGGGCGATGGACGAGGCCGGCTTCGAGACCGCGCACATCGCCGGCAACTCGCTCGGAGGCTACGTCGCATTTCAGCTCGCCGCGCGCGGCCGGGCGAGGACGGTCGTGGCGCTCGCCCCGGTCGGCGGCTGGGCGCGCGGAGACGACTCCTATAGGGAAACGCTCGGTCTCCAGTCGGCGATGGTCGACTCGGCGAAGGCGGCCGCGCCGCACGCGTTGGCGCTCCTGGCCACCCGAGAAGGCCGGCGCCGCGCGACTCAGTACACGACCACGAACTTCGAGCACATACCGGTCGAGCTCCTCGCCCACCAGCTGCTCGGCGTGGCGCGCTGCACAGGGGCGCCCGCTCTGATCGAGCACGCGCTCCGCCAAGGCTGGCGCGTCGACGCGGAGAGGATCACGTGCCCGGTACGGATCGTCTGGGGCATTGACGACAAACTCCTGCCCTGGCCGTCGGCGGCGGCCCGCTATCGCAACGAGTGGCTTCCCCACGCGGACTGGGTCGAGCTCGAGGGCGTCGGCCACTGCCCTCAGCTCGACGTGCCGCTCGAGACCGCGGAGCTGATCCTCGGCTTCACCTCCGGCGGCTGAGCCGCCGCTACGGAACGAACACCTCGCCGCCCCGGTGAGGGGTCACGACGAGCGCCCTCCGGCGCGCGCGCTCGGCTTCGGGCCGCACCGGGCGAATGGTCAGCTCCGCCGCCACCCGCAGCACCTCGCGCATCTCCATCTCGGCGAAGGGTGCACCGGCGCAGCGGCGCACGCCGCCGCCGAACGGGATCCACGACATCGGGTTCGGCGGCCCGCCATCGAGCCAGCGCTCGGGCCGGAACGCGGCGGCGTCGGGCCAGAGGTCGTCCCGGCGCATCGCGAGCCACAGACAGGCGGCCACGTGGACGCCGGCGGGCAGCGTCCGACCGGCGATCCGCGTCGGCTCGAGGAGCCGGCGCGGGGCGATCGTCAGAGCGGGGCGCACGCGCAGCACCTCCCTGACGACCGCGTCGAGGTACGCCGGGTCGCCCTCGCGGAGCCGCGCCTGGACGTCGGGGTGCCGGGCAAGCCGCTCGAAAGCCCACGCCAGCGAGGCCGACGAGGTGTCGTGGCCGGCAGCGAGCAGCGCGACGAGCTGGTCGCGCAGGTGGCGGTCGCTCGGCTGGTTGCCGGCCTCGTCACGCTGCGCGAGCAGCAGTGCGAGCATCGAGTCGTCGTCGCCAGGCTCGGCCCGCCGGCGGGCGATCACGTCAAGTAGCAGCCCGTCGAAGCGCTCCACCGCCAGCCGGAAGCGGCCCCACGGGCTGCGAGGCCCGAGGTCGCGCTGCACCAGCGACATGGCGAGCATCCGCGGCAGCGAGCGGACCGCGTCGAGAGTGCCGTGAACGGCGCCCCGCAGCTGCGCGGCCTCCCGCTCGCCGCGGGCGCCGAAGACGATGCGGAGGATGGTCTCGAGCGTCAACCGCTTCATGCGCTCGAGCGTGATCACGCGCCCCTTCCAAGTGCTCAGCTCCTGCCGGGCGAGCTCCGCGACGGCCGGCGTGAAGGCGCGCATTCGCTCTCCGTGGAACGGCGTCTGGATGAGGCGCCGCTCGCGCAGATGGTCCTCGCCGTCGAGCACGAGGATCGAGTGCGGCCCCGCGAAGGGCCGGAGGAACTCCCAGCTCTGCCCGGCCGGTGCGACATTTGGGTCGAGGCGAAAGACGTCGCGGACCGCGTCCGGGCTCGAGAAGAGCACCAGCGGCTCGTCCATCCAATAGGTGCGGATCGTGACCGGGTCGCCGAAACGCTGGTGAACGCGCCGCAGGAATCCGGCGGGTTGGACCGTCCATCCGATGGTCTGCCAGGCGGCGGGGGCGCGCGGACCGGGCGGCAGCTCCATGGACCCGAGCCTACGCCGCGCGGCGAGTTAAGCCATGCTTGCAGCCGGTGAGCGAGCCTTTCCTTCTGGTCCAACTCAGCGATTCCCACGTGGGCGCTGACTGGGACGGGGTCGACCCCGCGGCGCGGCTGAGCGCTGCCGTGGAGTCCGTGGGCCGATTGGACCCTGGACCCGGCGCCGTCCTGATTTCGGGCGATCTCGTGGAGAACGCCGAGGATGCCGAGTACGAGCAGCTGCGCGAACTTCTCGAGCCACTTGCCGTGCCGGTGTACGTCCTGCCCGGGAACCACGATGACCGGGACGCGCTGCGCCGGCATTTCGGCGTCCCGGGAGCGCCCGGCGAGCCTGTGCAGTACGCGGCCGACGTGGGACCACTCCGTCTGGTCGCGATCGACAGCACGATCCCGGGCGAGGAGCCAGGCGAGCTCGATTCCGAGCGGCTCGCCTGGCTCGACGAGGAGCTCGCCGCCGCCCCGGACAGACCGACGCTGCTCGCTCTGCACCACCCGCCGCTCTGGACGGGCGTTCCGGCGATAGACGAGATAGGTCTACGAGTCGCGGATCGGCGTGCCCTGGGCGACGTCGTGGGGCGCCACCCCCAGGTCCGGAGGATCGTCGCGGGTCACGTTCATCGGACCGTGGCCGCCGATCTGGCTGGCCGGCCTGTCCTGGCCGTGCCCAGCACCTACATCCAGCTGAAGCTCGACTTCCGAGACGACGAGCTCGAGCTCACGGCCGAGCCTCCAGGCTTCGCGGTGCACGCGCTGCGCGACGGCGAGCTGGTCTCGCACGTCCAGCCCGTGACCTAGTGGTCGCCTCCGCAAATCCGCTCGCTATTTCGGTCGGAGACCACTAGCGGCATCATGGCGGTGAGGAATTCGTTGCGATGGGTGCGCTGGACCCTTGTGACCCCCGTGCTGGCGGCGCTCATCCTGATCGGGACCTGGGGGACCAAACCGGTCGCCATTGTGCTCGTCCTGGTCGGAGTGTTCCTGGCCGGTTCCGTCCTGGCGGCCGTCCATCACGCCGAGGTGGTTGCGCATCGGGTGGGCGAGCCGTTCGGGTCGCTCGTGCTCGCCGTCGCGGTCACGGTGATCGAAGTGGCGCTGATCGTGACCCTGATGGTCTCCGGCGGCACGGACACAGACACACTGGCGCGCGACACCGTGTTCGCCGCCGTCATCATCACCTGCAACGGGATCCTGGGTCTGAGCCTGCTCGTGGCCGCGCTGCGTGAACGGGTCGCCCCCTTCAACCCCGAGGGAACGGCCTCCGCGCTCGCGACCGTGGCGACGCTCGCCACGCTCAGCCTCGTCCTGCCGTCGTTCACCACCAGCAGGCCGGGCCCCGAGTTCTCTCCCGAGCAACTCGCGTTCGCCGCGGTCGCATCCGTGTCGCTCTACGGCCTGTTTGTTTTCGTGCAGACGGTTCGCCACCGCGATTACTTCCTTCCCGCCGGCGGCGAGCCCGGCCCCGAGGAGCATGCCGCGCCACCCTCCGACCGCGACGCGATCACGAGCCTCGCGCTGCTCGTCGTCGCGCTCGTGGCCGTGGTCGGGCTCGCCAAGATCGAGACGCCGGCGATCGAGGACGCCGTCGCGGCCCTCGATGCGCCGCCGTCGGCCGTCGGCGTCCTGATCGCGCTGCTCGTACTGCTGCCCGAGACCCTCGCCGCCGTCCGCAATGCAGGCCGCGGCCGGCTGCAGACGAGCTTCAACCTCGCACTCGGGTCGGCAATGGCGAGCATCGGGCTGACAATTCCAGCGATCGCAATCGCCTCGATCTGGCTCGAAGGACCGCTGGTGCTCGGCCTCGGTGACATGCAGACGGTGCTGCTCGCGATCACGATCGTCGTCGCCGGGCTGACCGTCCTCCCAGGACGCGCCACCCTGCAAGAGGGCGGCGTTCATCTCGTCCTGTTCGGCTCGTTCCTCTTCCTGGCGTTCAATCCCTAGGCAAGCGAGAACCCGGCGGCCTGCATCCCCGGTCAGCGCGCAGGTGCCAGCTCGCTCGCCTTGCGTTCGAGCGTCCCCAGCAGCGCGTCGTAGGAGTCGCCGAACGCCTTGACGCCCTCGTCGACGAGCTGGCGCAGCACGATGTCGTCCAGGTCGACACCCGCCTGGCGCAGCTCGCCGATCAGCGTGCGCGCCGCCTCGACGTCGCGGTCGACAGTGCGTTCGGGCGTCGCGTGGTCCCGTGCCGCCTCGATCGTGGCGTCGGGCATCGTGTTGACGGTGTCCGGGCCGATCAGCTCGTCCACGTAGAGCGTGTCCGGGTAGTCGGGGTTCTTCGTCGAGGTCGAGCCCCACAGCGGGCGCTGCACACCGGCCCCCGCAGCGCGCAAGCGCTCCCAGCGCTCGCCGGCGAAGATCTCCTGGAAGGCGGCGTAGGCGAGCTTCGCGTTGGCCACCGCCGCGCGACCGCGCAGGTCCTCGCGCCCGAGCTCCTCGAGCGCGGCGTCGACCTTGGTGTCGACACGCGAGACGAAGAAGCTGGCCACGGACGCGCTGCGATCGACCGGCTCGCCGGCGTCGAGCCGCCGCTCGAGTCCGCGCAGGTAGGCCTCGGCGATCTCGCGATAGCGCTCGACCGCGAACAGCAGCGTCACGTTGACGTTCACGCCGGCGGCGGTGAGCTCCTCGAACGCGCGCACGCCGGGCTCGGTGCCGGGCACCTTGATCAGGACGTTGGGGCGGTCGATGGCGTCGCGATGGCGCCGCGCCGCCTCGATCGAGCCCTCGGCATCGAATGCCAGCGAGGCCGGCAGCTCGAAGGAGACGAAGCCGTCCTGGCCTCCGGCGGCCTCGAACACCGGGCGCAGCAGGTCGGCGGCGTCGCGCACGTCCGCGTAGGCGAGCCGCTCGAAGACCTGCTGCACGTCGTCCGTCTCACGGGCCGCCTCGCGGAAGGCGTCGTCGTAGCGGTCGGAGTTGCCCATGCCCTTCTCGAAGATCGTGGGGTTCGACGTCACTCCGCTGATGCCGTCCTCCTCGATCAGACGGGCGAGCGTCCCCCCGTCGAGCAGTTGGCGGTTCAGGTTGTCGATCCAGATTGACTGGCCGAGTGCCTCTATCTCTCGCAGCCGGTTCACGGTGCCACCTCCTTGTTTCGACACTAGCGTGCGGTCCTCCCCACGAACGTGCGCAGGGCTGTGTTGAAGTGTTCGGGATCCTCCAGGTTGGGAAGATGTCCCGCTCCCGGGAAACGCTGTAGCTCCGCGTCGGGCAGCGACGCGAGGAGCTGGTCGGTCACGGCGTCGGGCGCCCAGCTGTCGTGGTCGCCGACGATCACGAGCGACGGTATGTCGAGTTCCCGGAGCAGGGTCGAATAATCGGGACGCTCGGCGCGGCCGCGCAGTGCGGCCGCTGCCCCCGGCGGTGGTGTCGAGACCATCATCTTGAAGACGGCCGTGAGGAGCTCGGGGTTCCTGCGCGCGTCGGGTCCGAACAGCCGGCCGGACATCTCGAGTGCCGTGGCCAGCATCCCCTCCCGCTCGATCTCGTCTGCCTGGGCCCGGCGGGCCTCCGCCTCGTCGGCGGTTACGGGCGCCGCCGTGGTCGCGGCCAGGACGAGCCCGGAGACTCGCTCGGGGTGAGCGAGGGCCAGCTCCATCGCGACGAGTCCGCCCATGCTCAACCCGACGATCGTGGCGCGCCCGATCTCGACCGCGTCCATCAGCGCCAACACGGCGTCGGCGAGCTCGCGCATCGTGATCTTCTGTGGCCTCGTAGGGGAGGCGCCGTAGCCCGGCAGGTCCGGAGCGAGCATTCGGAAGTCTCCGCTGAGCGCCTCGAGCTGAGGCGCCCACATGCGCCGGTCGAACGGGTGGCCGTGGATGAGCACCACGGGCTGGCCACGGCCGCGATCGTCATGGGCGAGAGTGGGTGCGGAGCCCATCAGGCTTGGTTTACCCCCATCATTGGCGTCGTGAGCGTGGTGCTGGAGCCGGTGCGCCCGGAGCACGCGGAGCGGCTGCGGGCGTTCCGCAGCTCGCCCGGGGTTGCCCGCTGGTGGGACCCGGCCCCAGCCGGCTGGCCCCTCGAGGCCGACCCGTCGCTCGAGAAGCTCGCGATCGTCGTCGACGGCGAGCTCGCCGGCTACATCCAGTTCGAAGAGGAGCTCGACGAGAGCGCTCGCCACGCAGACGTCGACATCTTCCTCGGCCCCGAGAGCCAGGACCGCGGACTCGGCACCGAGGCGATGCGCATGGTCGTGCGCCGCCTGATCGAGGAGCGCGGCCACCATCGCGTGACCCTTTCCACGTCCGTCGACAACGCGCGTGCAATCCGGGTCTACGAGAAGGTCGGCTTCCGCAGGGTGGGCGTGATGCGGAAGGCGTCCCGCAGCCACGTCAGCGGCGAGTGGGAGGACGAACTGCTCATGGAGTACGTCGTCTAGCCCGGCCTGCCTGCCGCTACTCCCGCTGCTCCACCGCGGCGAGAGCTTCGGCCTCGGTTCGGAAGCTGAGAACCCGCGCCAGCTTCCCGCCACTCATGAAGAATGCGGAGTAGTACGGGGCATGGATCTCGACGCCGCTGCCACCGCCCCGCGCGTGGAACATTCCGACCACGAGCACCTCGTCGCCGAGGTCGCGGTACTCCTGGACCTCCAGGTTGAGGACCTCCCAGACGTCCGAGTCACGGAAGTAGCTCGCGATCCCCTCGGCTCCGTGGTAGGTGGTGGGCTGGACCGTCCCCGTCCACGTGATCCACTGGAAGTCGTCCGTCACCATCTCGGCCAGGGCAGGTACGTCCCGGCGGTTGAAGGCCGCGACAACGGTCCTCGCGAGCGCGAGATTTTCCTGTGACATCGCTTGCCCAGTATCGCGCCCGCTGCCAGCCGCCTTCCGGCAGACGACGAGGGCCTCGATGTAGTCCCAGCGGTAGCGGTCGGGGGCATCCGCGATGCGCTGCTCGAGCTCTCCCAGGAAGTCGGCTAGGAGACCGTGGGCGCGGTCGTAGCCCTCACGCGCGAAGGCGCGGAGGAGGAGCGGCCGGCCCCAGGCGCTCACGCTCCGCACGTAGCGCCGCGCGAACACGGCGGGATTGTCGTCCCAGTAGGGATTGTCGAGACGGAAGAGCTCCGCGCTCTCGAGCTCGAGGCCGGCGATGCGCCCACCGCCCATCTCGAAGGGAGCCCGGATCTCGTCGAGCGTGCGCATCCACACCGGAACGACGACCGCGGCGGCGGTGGCGGCGCCGATGCGACCCCCACTGCGCCACTCGGCGAGGATCTGGTTCATGGTCCGGACGAGCTCTGCGTAGGGCCCCTGCCTCTCGGGGCCCGGCCCGGCGGAGGCCGGGAGCGCCGCGATGAACCGGCCGCCCGGGGCGAGCTCCATGGCGCGCATCTCGAGCAGCCGCTCCCACTGCCGCGCGGCGGCCACGCGCCAAGCCTGCCGCTCGGCCTCGTCCACATGGTCCGGGTAGCCCGGGAAGACCGACCCGGTCGAGGCCAGGCCGCCCGAGTCGGCGATCCAGTGCATTGCCGTCCCGGTGACCGCGACGTGCACGCTGCCCGGCGGCAGACACGGAGCCTGCTGAAGGGGGATGCCCGCCATGCTGATCGCCACGGCCGGGCGCGGGCTGTGCTCGAACGCTCGCCCGCACGCGTCGCCGTTGGCCTCGGGCGAGGCGTAGTGGGCCCCCTTGCCGTCATCGGCGACCCCCGGCCGGTCGTCGTCCGACGCGGGGATGACGACGACCCCGGACCCGTTCGCCGCTCCGCCGAAGGTTTGCCGCAGGTGGTCCGCGGCGACGCCCCACGTGTTCGTCGGGAGATCGACGAGCGTGTAGATCAGCGGCCGGCCGGCGCGCTCCTGAGCGAGATCCCGGATGAGCCCGTGGGAGTTGACCCCGTCGGCGGCGCCGAGATCGGCCACCCGCAGCACCGGCTCGTCCGCAAACATCCGCGCGGTGGCCAGCACGGCGGGGTGGGTCGCCTCGAACGCGGCACGCTGCGAGAGCGCATACCGCGCATAGTCGTCCGCCATGCTCGAGAGTTCGGGGCGACGCCCGGTCCCGGCGGTCAGCATGAGGCGGCCCGCCTACGCAGCGCGTTTCGCATCGAGAGCCGCGGCCGCGGTAGGCGGTTGCGCCCGGACGGCTCCGGCGGCCGCTGTCAACCGGCGGATCTGCCCGCGGGACCCCCGACGCTGTTCCAGGCCGCGCAACTGCGCTGCGCGCAACCCGAGCAGGCTGACCACTGCGGAGGTCGCTCGCATGGGATCGGCGATGGCCGGCCCGCCCGCCAGCGGCACGGCCGCGACAAGCTCGCCGTTCAGCTCGCCCAGCAGGATGCGGCCGGCCGGCCTTCGGCTGCTGTCGAGCTCCGCCAGCCGCCGCAGGCCGTCTTCGTCGGCGGCTTGGGCTTCGCGGATCGTCAAGGCATTGGGATCGAAAGACATCTTTGCTGCTCCTCTCGCTGGTTAGCCCCGGCGACGGCCGACCGTTGATCCGATCGGATCGCACGGCCGTCGAGGCGGCGGGTTAGGGTCACTGGTCGATGGCGGCGCGCATATCGGCGGCGGGCCTGTGGGCGGATGCTTTTCGCGTCGAACGGCAGGGCGTCGACCTCCTCGCCGGCCTCGCGGGCGGGGTCGCGTGCTGCGCGCCGCTGGCGATCGGCATTGCCGCCGGTGAGCCGACGATCGGCGTGGTGGCCTGCTTCGGTGGGCTCAACGGTGCGCTCGGGGTGCCGCGCGGGGTGCTGCGCGAGCGGCTCGGATGGGGCGCCGGCGCCGCGCTCGGTTGCTGCGTGTCGATAGCGCTGGGCACCGCCGCCCAGGACAGCGTGGTGGCCTCGGTGGCGCTCGCTTTCGCGTGGGTCGGGCTGGCCGCGTTCCTGCGCACGTTCGGCCGCAACGGTGGCCTTACCGGGTTCGTGATCGGCGCGATCCTCGTGATAACGAACGGGCTCCCTGCGGAATCGCTCGACGTCGGGATGCGCACGCTGTGGTTCCTGCTGGGATCCGCTGTCGGGGTCGTCCTGATGGTCGCCGCGTACGCCCGCGACGCTCCGCCGCCGGGACCAACGGCGACCCCCCTTCGAGAGTTGCTCGTGCTCGGGTGCCGACAGCTCCTCGAGGCGCTCACGCGCGACAAGCTGCTGCGTGCCCACGCCCTGCGGCTCGCGTGCATCGTTGCCGCGACCACGCTGCTCTACCAGCTGCTGGAGCTCGAGCACGGCTACTGGGTCCCGCTCACAGTGCTGGCGGTGCTGCAACCCGACGAGCACGCGAGCAACGTGCGGGCGCTCCAGCGAGCAACCGGCACGTTCGTCGGGACCGCGGTGATCGCACTGCTCACGATCGCGACCGGCGAAGAGTGGCTCATGGTCGGCGCTCAGGGCATCGCCGCCTTTGGGCTCTTTGCGCTGCACTCGCGCGGCTACTTCTGGCTCGTCGTGCTGCTCACGCCGACCGCGCTGCTCACCGTCAGCGCGGTCGACTACCAAGGCGTCGCGGTCGCGCTCGAACGCGCGGCCTGGAGCGCCCTCGGGATCGCGCTCGGCCTCGCCATCGCCGAGTTGATGTGGCGGCTGCCGCAGCACGTCCTGCGCGCTTCCCGGACAGCCTAGGCCGCCAGCTCGCGCTCGTCCTCGAGCCGGCCGTGTCCTTCGCGCCAGCTCGGCGGCCAGCTCCTGAGAGCGGGGGAGACCGGCACCACGATCGTGCTGCCGCGGTACGGAGGAAGCGCCCTGACCAGCCGCTCGCGCAGCGAGGGCGTGGCCTCGTAGGCCCGGATGGCTCCGGCACGCAAACGCAGAGCGACGACGAGCCGTCCGGTGCGATGCGAGGACTCGGCGAGCACGCGTCCGTCGAGCAGCGAAAGCGCCGCGGCCGGCCTACCGTCGATGTCGCCGATCAGCACGCGGCCGCCAAGCGGCTTCTCGGAGGCACGCTCGGCGAGGCTTCTCAGTGTGTCGGCGTCCTCATCGGTTGCGAAACGGATGTGATCGGTATTGGTCTCGAACATCGCTTATCTCTCCTTTGCTTCCTGGGAAGCGGGTCTGTTGACAATTCACTCGGCGCGGTGCAGTACGGCCGCCGCGGTCATTACGAGGATCTTCAGGTCGAGGCCGAGGGACCAGTTCTCGATGTAGTAGTTGTCCCACTCGACGCGGTCTGAGAGGGAGGTCTTTCCGCGCAGGCCGTGTACCTGGGCCCAGCCGGTGATGCCGGACTTGACGCGGTGGCGGTCTGTGTAGCGCGCGATCCGCTGTCCGTACAGGTCGACGTATTCGGGCCGCTCGGGGCGCGGTCCGACGAGGCTCATCTCGCCGCGGAGCACGTTGATCAGCTGGGGCAGTTCGTCCAGCGAGGTGCGGCGCATGAGCGTCCCCACGCGGGTGCGGCGGTCGGCCCCCTCGACGCCGCCCGGGGCGATGTCGGGATGCAGCGCCACCACATTGCTCTGATCGCTCGGTTGGGCGATCGCCGGCGCCGGCCGCATCGAACGGAACTTGAGCAGCTCGAAGTCGCGCCCGTCGCGGCCGATCCGCCGTTGGCGGAACAGGATCGGGCCCGGCGAGGACAGCCTGACCGCCAGCGCGAGGCCGATCAGAAGCGGCGAGAGAAGTACCAGCGCGGCCGCGGCCCCGACCCGGTCGAGGACGTGCTTGATGTCGAACTGCCAGCCCTTTGGATCGATGGTGTGGAGGCCGAACAGCGGCAGGCCGCCGAGATGCTCGAGCGAGACGTGGACGTTGACGAAGTCGAACAGCCGCGGCACCACCGAGACCTTGAGACCGAGCGCCTCGCACTCGCGGACGAACGGAATGAGCCGCTGGTCGGGGGTCGAGCTGAAGCCCAGCACCACGTGCTCGGCGCCGGTCTCGCGCACCACGCCGGCCAGGTCGGCGGGCCCGCCCAGCACCGGCGCGCTGCGCCCCGGCACCTCGTCGTCCGAAGGCGGGTCGGCGTCGAGGTAGCCGACCGGGTACAGACCGAGCTCGGGCTGGCCCAGAAGGCGCCGTTCGACGTGCGCGCCGACCTCGCCGGCACCCACGATCAGGGTGGGCTTGGCCGCCAGGCGGGTCACCCGCGCGCGACGGTGCGCCCAGCCCAGGAGCAGCCGCCCGGCGCCGAGGTAGAGCGTCCCGAACACCCACGCCCGCCCAACGAGCGGCGCCGGATCGGCGTAGGGGTAGAAGAGCGCCACGGCCGCGATCAGGGCAACGGCGGCAAGCGAGGTCGCCGCCAGCACCCGACCGATTCCCTCCAGCCTCCGCAGCTGGATCGAATCCTTGTAGAGCCCCCAGACCGCGATCAGGGCGAGCACCAGCGGCGGAAACAGCCAGACGAGGCCGACCGCCTGACCATCGGTCTGTGCTGCCGGCGCGCCGAGCACCGCGGTTGCGGTGCCAAGCTCAACCATCAGCGCGTCGGTGAACAGTCGAAGCAGCGAGATGCCGCGGCCGTGAAAGAGCCGGCGCCGCGCAGGGTGACCCTGCGCGGCCTCCTCGAGCGCCTCGACGGCGCCTATCCGGCCGGCACCGCCGAGGGGGGCGACCGGCGCGCCTACCTGCGCCGCGCCGGTCGTCCTAACGGGTACTGAAGCGGCCATCGGTCAGCCTCTCAGGGCGGAACCTGACGCGACTAGGCGTGGTTGTGGCCGGGTGCCTGGGTCAGGCGCCGCATGCCGAGGCCAGCACCCACGAGCAGCAGGCCGGCGCCCGCGAGCAGCGCCACGTCGAGGCCGGTGAACGGCAGGCTGCCACCGCCGCCACCACCGCCACTCGTGGTCGCAGCCACAGGAGCGCTCGACTCGTCGTCGACCTGAGCCTGCACCTGCCCGGCCGTCGCCGTATAGCCATCCTGGGTCGCGTTCTGCGCGAAGGCAGGCACGGCCATGACGAGCACCAGCGCGACGACTGCGAGCAGAGAAGTCAGTCGGGTCTTCATCTGGGTCTTCCTTCCTCCAGGGATTGGTTCCTGGCAGACAGTGGATCTGACGCCGCGCATCCTCACGTTCGCCGGGCCGCCCGACCACGTCGTCGTGCACGAATTTGTGCGCAATCGTTCACAGTCGGCTGCGGCGCCTTGCGAAATGAGATGCTCTGCCGGATGACGGAGGAGGGCTTCCTAGCGTCCCTGTCCGTCGAGGAGGCGGACGCACTTCGGGCCGCGGGTGTCCGGCGCACCTACGGCGCGAACGTCACGCTCCTCCACCAGGCCGATGAGGCCGGGCAGGTCGTTGTGTTGGTCCGCGGGCGCGCCAAGGTCGGCGTAATTGAGGCCGGCCGGGAGGCCATCTTCGGCGTCGTCGGGCCGGGCGAGCTGGTCGGCGAGCTTGCGGCTATCGAAAACAGCCCGCGCTCGACGACCGTTACGACGCTCGAGCCGGTGGATGCGCTGGTCGTCCCACGCTCGGACTTCCTGGCTCTCCTCGAGCGGCATCCGCGCATCGCGCTCGTGATCCTGCGCATGGTCGCCCGCCGGCTTCGCTACGCCGACTCCCAGCGCGCGGAGTTCGCGACGCTCGACGTGGCGGGACGTCTCGCGCAGCGGCTGTTGGAGCTCTGCGAGCGCTTCGGCACTCCACAGGACCGCGGGATCGAGGTCAGGCTGCCGCTCTCACAGGAGGAGCTGGCCAACTGGGTCGGCGCCTCGCGGGAGGCCGTCAGCAAGGCGTTCCTGCTCCTGCGCACGCTGAATATCGTCGAGACTGGGCGCCGCCGCGTGACGGTGCTCGACCTCGAGGCACTGCGGCGCCATGCGGGCGTCCGGCCATAACATGAGCGCTGAGCCGCGCGTGTGCTTTCAGCCGGTCAGCGCACGGTGGCCGCAACCGCCTCGGCCGGGCTGCGCTGCAGACGCGCGACAGCGTCCTCGGCGGACAACCGGCGGCCCTCGGCGAAGTGGACTGCGTACCGGCTCCCTAGCGCGTCCCGGGCGCCGGCGAGAGCTCGGTCCTGGATCGCGGTCACGGACTCCCACGGGGGCGCGCCGATCTGCTCGTGCAGCGCTGCCGAAGCCCCCGCGAGGCGCGCGGCGACCGGCCAGCGGGCGTCGAGCGCGGCCTGCGTCGAAAGTCCGGCGAGCGCCTCGGCGACGTTGAACCTGTCGCCGACCTGGCGCGCAAGCGCCAAACAGTCGAGGAACCCGCGCTTGGCATCCTCGCCGCGGCCCCGCGCGAGGACCAACCAGGCGTGATCGATCAGCGGCTCGACGAGCCGCCGGTCGTCGCCGTGCCGCCGCCGCAGCTCCAGCGCCTCGCCGAGGTGCTGCTCGGCCCCGTCCAGCCGCCCATGGACCAGGTCATACCAGCCTTGTTCTGCGAGCGCCCAGGCGGCGCCGTAGGGATCTCCCACCTTCCGATAGAGCTCCAGCGCCTCGCCTGCGACCGCGCCGGCGCGCTCCCATGCCTGTTCGCGCTCGCATGCGCCGGCACGGGTGAGTACCGCGTCGGCGACCAGGATGGGGTCGCCCACGCGCCGAGCAGCTGTCACGGCATCGTCACACCGCGCGCCCGCATCCGCGGCAGCGAGCACCACCGCCCGGCGACCCAGGGCCGTCAGCGCAGCGGCCTCGACGGATGCTTCGTCCGCCTCGCGCGCAGTCGCCACCGCTGCCTCCAACTGTGCCCCGGCGTCGCCGAAGCGCGCCTGGGAGAGCGCAAGCTGCCCATCCCAGTACAGCGCCGTCGCACGGCGCGCCGTCGGTGCCGGCGCCTCGAGTGCCTGGGCAAGCCAGCCCCGGACCTCGTGGGCGTGGGCGTCCCAGGGCAGAGCGCGCGCGAACGCGATCGCCACACGCAGGGCCTCGTCGGTCGCACCGGCGCGCAGCAGCCGCTCGAACGCCAAACGGATGTTGCCGAGCTCCTGCGCGAGACGGTCGAGCCACTCGCGCCGGTCCGTGCGTGCGGCCTGCTCCGCCGCGTGCTCGCAAAACCCCAAGAAGTACTGCGCGTGCCGGCGCTCGAGCGGCGCGAGATCCTCCCGCTCGGCCGCGCGTTCGGCCGCGAACTCGCGGACCGTGTCGAGCATCCTGAAGCGCGGCTGCGCGTCCCGGCCGGAATCGGTCCGCAGCAGCGAGGACTTGTCAACCAGCGACGCCACGACTGCCTCGAGGCTCTCGGCCAGTTCGCCGTCGAAGATCGCCTCCGCGGCTTCCAGCGAGGCGCCGCCCTCGAACACCGTCAGCCGGCCCAGCAGCACCCGTTCGATTGGCTCGAGCTCCTCCCATGACCACTCGAGCGTCGCGCGCAGCGACCTCTGGCGCGCCGGCAGGTCGCGCGGCCCGCCCGTCAGCAGCTCGAGACGGCTATCGAGGCGCTCCAGCAGCGCCTGCGGCGGAAGAAAACGCGCGCGGTCGGCCGCCAGCTCGATGGCCAGCGGCAGGCCGTCGAGGCGCGCACAGATCGCATCGACGATCGATTGCTCGCCGGAGAGCGTGCCGTCCGAACTCGCCGCGCTCGCCCGCGCGATGAACAGCGCCGCCGCATTGGGCGCGGCGAGCGGCTGAACCCGGTAGAGGTGCTCGGCGCTGAGCCGCAGCGGCGCGCGACTCGTCGACAACACCGTCAGGTTCGCCACCGCGGCCAGCAGCTCACCGACTTGCTCGGCGTCCTTGAGGAAGCGGTCAAAGCCGTCGAGGATCAGCAGCGCCGGCGCGCCGCGCGTCGCGCGGTCGAGCTGCTCCCCGAGCTCTGCCGGCGTCGCGGCGACCACCCCGAGCGCGGTCGCCGCCTCCGGCACCAGCACGCCGGCGTCCTCGACGCCGTCGAGGTTGACATGCACCGCCCCGCCGGGAAAACGGTCCGCCACCGCCCGTCCGGCCTCCAGCGCCAAGCGGGTCTTGCCCACGCCGCTCGGCCCCACCAGCGTGACCAGCCGCACCGCCGGCCTGACCAGCAGCTCCCCGATCTCGGCGACCTCGCCCTCCCGGCCGATGGTCTCGTTGGCCGGCGCCGGCAGCCGGCCTACCGGCCCGGCGCCCGCACGATCGGCGGTCAGCGCGGGATCGTGCGCCAGGATCATGCGCTCGAAGCGCCGCAACGCCGGCCCGGGCTCGATTCCGAGCTCGTCCACCAAGAGCCGGCGCCCCACCCGCATGGTCTCGAGCGCCTCCGCCTGCCGGCCCGCCCGGTACAAGGCGACCATCAACTGTCCGCGCAGGCGCTCACGCAGTGGGTGCTCGGCGACCAACGCCTGCAACTCGCCGACCAGGTCTTCCCCGCCTCCGACGGCCAATTCCGCGGCAAGCCGCTCCTCGATTGCCTCTAGGTGCAGCTCCTCCAGGCGGGCGATCTCGCGTTGGGCAAACTCATCGAAGCGGAAGTCGGCCAGGGCCTCCCCGCGCCATAGCGCCAGGGCGGTCTGGAGGTCAGCGGCGGCGCGCTCCGGATCGTCGCGACCAAGCGCGACCCTCGCGCGGCGCAGAAGCTCCTCGAAACGCCGGGAATCGATCCCCCGGGGGTTGATGTCGAGCGCATAGCCGGGCGGCCGATGGCGCACCACCGATCCGCCGTCGCCCAGCCGCCGGCGCAAGCGCGAGATCTGCTTCTGCAGGGCCTGCCCGGCACCGGCGGGCGGCTCATCGCCCCAGAGCGCCTCCAGGAGCTCGTCTGCGGAGACCGCCTCTGGCGCGCACAGCGCGAGCTTTGCGAACAGTCTGTGCTGTTTGCCGCCTTCAAACTGGACGCGCTCGCCGAATACCTCGACCTCGAGGTGGCCCAGCAGCCTGACGTCCATGTGCGAATCCACGGCTTCGCCCGCCGGAAAAGCTACTCCCTACGGTGGCTGGCGGCGAATTCGCGGAGCGCCAACTTGGCGTCAGGCTCGTCGAATAGGCGCACGCAGTGGAACGTCTCCCGCTCCATCGCGGCCGGGAGCAGCTCACCGAAACGCTCGTTCAGCATCGACTTCGTCGCCGCCACGGCCACTCGCGAGGTGCGCGCGAAAACCTCCGCCCAGTGCTCAATGCGCCCGTCGAGCTCGTCCGGCGCGACGATCTCGGTGGCGAAGCCGTGCTCCCGCGCCCACGCGGCATCCCTGGTCTCTCCGCTCAGGAGCAGCTCGCGCGCCGCAGTCTCGCCGAGCACCTCGGGCAGCAGCAGCGTGCCCGCGTTGCTCGCCACGAGGCCGATGCCGACCTCTGGCGTCAGCAGCCGGATGCGGTCGCTGCAGATGCGCAGGTCGCAGCTCGCCGCGAACTCGAGTGCCCCGCCCACGCAGGCGCCGTCGACGACGGCGATGGCGGGCAACGGAGCCGCCAGCACCACGCGGGTCATGCGCTGGAAGCCCTCGATCGTCGCCTTCCACGCGGCCGTATCGGCCTCGATTGCCGCCCGGAGGTCATCGCCCGCGGAGAAGTGCTCCCCGGCGCCGCGCAGGACGACGCAATGCACCTCTGGGTCGGCGCCGGCGGACTCGACGGCGTCGGCGACCAGGGTCATCGTGTCGAGGTCCCAGGCGTTCCGGCGGGCCTGGCGGTCCCAGACGATCACCCGGGCGGCGCCCCGGTCGCTGGTCGTGACGGTCATCGGGCGGACTCCCTCCTCAGGGTGTCGACGGCCGGCGGCAGGGCGTCCCCGCGCGCCGTCCGGTGGACGATCCGGGTCTTGTGCTCTGCCACGGGCAGCGAGCCGGGCTCGAGGCGTGTGACGGCGAAGCGCACCCGCAGCGCCTCGTGGAGGCGGTCGCTCACACCGGCCAGATCGGCGTTCTGCGGCGCCTCGACGTAGACGTCGAGCGGCGGCACGATCGGGTCACCCTCGGCGACGACGCAGTGGCGCCCGAGCCGGGGGTCGGAGGAGAGGATCGCCCCGATGGCCTGCGGGTGGACGTTGACGGCCTGCACCCGCAGCATGTCGTCGCGGCGGCCGTCGATGCGGATGCGCATCGAGCTGCGCCCGCACGCGCAGGGCGCCGTCCAGACCTGCGCGAGGTCGCCCGAGCGGTAGCGGAGGAGCGGCGATGCCTCGCGGCGAAGGTGGGTCCAGACGAGCTCGCCGCGGGCGTCGTCGTCGAGCGCGACCGGCTCGCCCGTGTCGGGGTCGACCAGCTCGAGCACGGCATGGTCCTGGACCGTGAGGTGCAGGCCCTCGCCCTTCCCGCAGGCTCCGCCCATCGTCGACCACACGTCGCTCATGCCGAACGAGTCCGCCACAGTGGCGCCCCACGCCTCCTCGATCTCCGTCCGCACCCCCGCGAGGCCGGCCCCCGGCTCGCCCGCGGTCACGATGTGGCGCAGCCCGAGCACGCGCGGGTCCAGTCCCGTCTCGCGCGCCCGCCCCGCCAGGTAGGCGGGGAAGGAGAGCGTCCCGAAGAGCGCCGTGATCCCGAGCCGCGGGATCAGGTTGAGCAGCCGAAGCGACTGCCCGGTGCCCACCGGCACGACCGTCGCGCCACTGGCCTCGAGCGCCATATGGTCGGCTATTCCGCCGGCGTAAAGGGCGTAGTTGAGGCAGTGGGCTATCACGTCGTCCGCGCGTACCCCGGCGATCCGGAAGGCCTCCCCGCCGACCGCGCTGTTCGCCTCGTGGTCGCCGCGCGTGAAGCCGACCGCGACGGGCTCCCCGGTGGTCCCCGAGGTCACGTGCATGCGCACGAGCCGCTCGCGCGGCGCGCACAGATGCGGCCCGAACGGCGGGTGCGAACGCTGTCCCTCGCGCAGCTCCTCCTTGGTGGTGAACGGCAGCTCCGCGAGGTCCGCCGCGGTTCGGACGCGCTCGCGGACGCCGCGCAGGCGTTCGCGGTAGAAGGGGCTCGTCGCCTCGAGGTACTCGAGTTGCTGCTGAAGGGCGTTCACCCGCGCGGTGGCAGGTCCCCGGCGCCGGCGCGCTCGAGCGCCGCGCTCACGGTGCGCCCGTAGGCGTCGATTGCCACGCGCAGGTCGGCCTCCGGGGTGTCCTCCTCCTTGGTATGCGAGACGGGAGGCGAGGACGAGGAGAAGATCATCACGGTCGGGATCAGCCGGGCCATCTCGGCCGCGTCGTGGAGGGGCCCGCTCGGGATGGCCGTGTCCTTTCCGCCAGCGTCGGTCACGGCCTGGCGGGCCGCTGCGATCAGCCGCTCGTCGAACGGGATCGGGGGGATCGACCAGATGTGCTCGAGCTCGACCTCGCAGTTCTGGTCGGCGGCGGCCAGCTCGCAGGCCTCGCGGGCCTCGGCCAGCATCGCGGCGAGCTTGTCGGCGTCGAGGTGGCGCTGGTCGAGCAGCATCTCGGTGCGGCCGGCCACGGCGGTCACGACGCCGGGCTCGCTCGTGGCGCCGCCGACGGTGCACACGCCGTCGTGGCGGAAACCGACCTCCCGGATCGCAAGCGCTGCCTGGGCGGTGGCCGCGAAGCTGTCGCGGCGCAGCCCCATCGGCGTCGCGCCCGCGTGCGCCGCCTGGCCCCGGAACACCGCCACGTGGCGCTCGACGCCGCAGGTGCCGAGCACGGTCGCTGCCGGCTCGCCGCGGCTCTCGAGCACCGGGCCCTGCTCGATGTGCAGCTCGAGGTAGGCGCGCGCCCCGCGCAGCATCTGACCCGACTCGTGCACGCGCGCGAGGTCCACGCCGTGGCGCCCCACGACGTCCTCGAGGCGCTCGCCGTCGCGGTCGCGCAGGTCGCGGACCTCGTCGACCTCGAGCGTCCCCGCGCAGGCCGACGAGCCGAACAGGCTGCGCCCGAAGCGGGCGCCCTCCTCGTCGGCCCAGTCGACCAGCCGCAGGCCGACGGGCGGCCGCTCGCCGTCGGCGTGGGCGCGCAGTGCGCCAACGGCGGCGAACTCGCCCAGCGCGCCGTCGAGCCAGCCGCCGGCCGGCACCGAGTCGACGTGCGAGCCGACGATGACGAAGCCCTCACCCTCACCGGGGAGGTCCGCCCACAGGTTGCCGGCGGGGTCGACTGTCAGCTCCACCGGGAGCTCGTCCAGCCGCGAGCGCAGATACTCGCGCGCACGGACCCATTCGTCGGTCCAGCACACCCGCCGCGCGCCGTCCGGCCCGCCGGTCAGGCGGGCCAGCTCGCGCAGGTCGTCGAGGACGAGATCGGCGTTCACGAGGCGACCGGCGTGGGTGCGCCGAGCGAGCGCGGCACGAAGCGGCCGTGGCCCGGCTCGGTGCGGATCTCGCCGCGGTCGTAGACGAGCGTGCCGCGACAGAACGTCTGGCGGACGCTGCCCGTGGAGCGCTGGCCCTCGAACAGGTCGTAGTCGACGTTCATGTGCGAGGTGCGCGTCGAGAACTCGAACGGCGTGGCGGGGTCGAAGACGACTAGATCGGCGTCCATGCCCGGTGCGATCGAGCCCTTGCGCGCAAGCCCGAAACGGCGGGCGATCGCGGTCGAGGTGAGATCAACGAGCTCGCTGGGCGTGATCCGGCCGCCCTCCACGCCCAGGTCCCACAGCTTCACGAGTCGGTGCTGGATCATCGCGAGGCCGTTGGGGATCTTCGAGAAGTCGTCGCGGCCGAGCGCCTTCTGCTCGCTGTTGAACGGGCAGTGGTCGGTCGAGACGCTCTCGAGCACGCGGCGCCGGAGCGCCGCCCACAGGAGCTCCTGGTTGTGCGCCTTGCGCAGCGGCGGCGAGCAGACGTAGCGCGCGCCCTCGAAGTCGGGCCGCTCGAGGTCCTCGACCGTGTTGGTCAGGTACTGCAGGCAGGTCTCGCCCGAGACGTCGACGCCGCGCGCCTGGCCGGCGGCGATCTCGTCCGCCGCCAGCCCGCAGGTCACGTGCACGATGTAGACGGACGCGCCAGTCAGCTCGGCGAAGCGCACCGAGCGGCTCGTGGCCTCGGCCTCGAGCTCCTCCGGCCGGGTGTGCGCGTGGTAGATCGGCTCGGTCTGTCCCGCGGCCAGGGCGCGCTCGACCAGCACGTCGATCGCCCAGCCGTTCTCGCAGTGGACCATCGTGAGCGCGCCCAGGTCGCGCGTGTTCTCCATCACGCGGAAGAACAGGTCGTCCGTGACCATGATCGCGCCCTTGTAGGCGAGGAAGACCTTGAACGAGCAGAGGCCCTCCTCGACCATCGGTCCCATGTCGTCGAGCGTCGCGTCGTCCGCCTGGGTGATCGCCATGTGGAAGCCGTAATCCACGTGCGCGGCGCCGCTGGCGCGCTCCTGCCACTCCTCGAGCGACGAGCGCAGGCCGTCGGGGTGCTGCTGGATCACGAAGTCGACGATGCACGTGGTACCGCCTGCCGCGGCCGCGCGCGTGCCCGTGTCGTAGTCGTCGATCGAAACGGTGCCGCCGAACGGCATCGCCATGTGAGTGTGGTTGTCGATCAAGCCCGGCAGCACGTAGCAGCCGCTCGCATCGACTACCTCGGCGTCGATGTCGCCGAGCGTCCCGACGGCGACGATCTCCTCGCCGTCCAACAGCACGTCGGCGACCGACTCGTTCGTGGCGGTGACGACGGTCCCGCCCTGGATGAGCTTCTTCATGCTCCACCTCCTGTGACGCCCGCGAAGCGCGGGATGATCTCGCGGCCGTAGGTCTCGAGCGTCTCCTCCTGCCCCTCGGTCATGAGATAGATGTTGAACTGGTCCACGCCGATCGACTCGAGCTCGGCGAGCTTCGCCGCCGCCTGCTCGGGGGTCCCGAGCACGCAGAAGCGGTCGCAGATCTCGTCGCTCACGAACGCGCCGTGTCGCGCGCCCACGCGCGAGTGCTCGTCGTAGTCGTAATGGGTTTCCGTGGGCACGTAGTCGGTCAGCGCCCTCGGCACGATGCGGCCGTCGGATCCGTAGCGCGCGATCAGGTCGCGGACGTGGTTGGAGACCATCGCCGGGAACCAGCGCACCTGCTCGCGCGCCGCGGCGATGTCGCCCGAGATGTGGCTCGGCGCGCAGACGATGCACTTGAGCCCGGCCGGGTCGCGGCCGGCCTCGGCGGCGGCGCTCCGGGCCGTCTCCATCGTCCAGCTGATGATGTCGGGATCGGCGAGCTGGATGATCACCCCGTCGCCGACGCGCCCGGCGACGCCGAGCACGCGGGGGCCGTAGCCCGCCACGTGCATCTCGATGGGCGGCAGCTCCGGGCGCACCCACGCGAGCTCGATGTCGGTGTCGTTCCAGCGCACCTTCTCGCCGTTCATGAACGGCTTGATCATCTTCAAGGCCGCCTCGAAGCGACCGACCTTGACGGGCTGCTGGCCTATGTAGCGGCGCGCCGAGTCGCCGCGCCCGATGCCCATCACCATGCGGCCGTCCGAGATGTCCTGGAGCGTGGCGTACATGCTGGCCACCACCGTCGGCTCGCGCGTACCGGGGTTCGTGACCATGTGCCCGAGCTTGATCCGCTCCGTCGCCTTGGCGGCGAGCGCCAGCGTGGGGGTCGACTCCTGCCAGAGCACGTGCGAGTCGTAGGTCCAGCCGTAGTCGAAGCCTTGGCGCTCCGCGAGCTGCAGCAGCTCGATCAGGCGCTGATATGGCGGATCGGGCAGGACGGTGACGCCGAACTTGAGAGCCATTGGCACAAACTAACCTCTGCGGCGTGACGAGGCTCGGCGTCTTCGTGGTGCCCACCGCCGTCGAACCTGACCTGACCGTCGAGCAGATAGTCGCAGCCGATCGGGCCGGGCTCGATCTGGTCGGCGTCCAGGACCATCCGTACCAGCGCCGCTTCTTCGACACGTGGACGCTGCTCTCGTACGTGGCGGCCCGCACCGAGCGGATCAGCCTGGTGCCGGACGTGGTCTGCGTGCCGCTGCGCCAACCTGCCGTGCTGGCCAAGGCGGCCGCGTCGCTCGACCTGCTCAGCGGGGGGCGCGTCGAGCTCGGGGTCGGCGCGGGCTCGTTCTGGGACGCGATCGAGGCGTTCGGCGGCCCGCGGCGTACGCCTGGCGAGTCGGTGACGGCGCTCGCGGAGGCGATGAGGATCATGCGCGCCTTCCTCGACACCGAGCGGTCGGTCAACCTGGACGGCGAGCACTACCGCGCCAAGGGCGCCAAGCCCGGGCCCGCGCCCGCGCACCGGGTCGGTCTCTGGGTGGGCGCGTACGGTCCGCGGATGCTGCGGCTCACGGGCCGGCTGGGCGATGGCTGGCTACCGAGCCTCGGCAACCTCACGCCGGACGAGATCGCGGCTCGGCACGAGACCATCGACGAGGCCGCCCGGCGCGCCGGACGCGACCCGGCCGACATCGTGCGGGCGGTCAACGTCGGCGGCGAGGACCCCACGGTGTGGCTCGACCCGGAGCGCGTGGCGGGATTGGCAGAGCGGTACCGCTTCGATGCCCTGCTCCTGCCGGTCCCGTCCGAGAACCCGATCGACCACATCGAGCGCCTCGGCGAGACGGCGGCGGCGCTGCGCGCGGGCTAGCTCGCGTGGCCGAAGCCGTTCTCACGCCGAGAGCGCTGAATCGCGCCCTGCTCCAGCGCCAGGGGCTGCTGGAGCGCTCGGACACGCCGGTCCACGAGATGATCGAGCGCCTCGTGGGAATGCAGGCGCAGGAGCCGGAGAACCCCTACGTCGCGCTCTGGTCGCGTCTCGAGGGCTTCCGGCCCGAGGAACTCAGCGACCTGATCGCCGAGCGCCAGGCCGTCCGCGCCGGGCTCATGCGGGCGACGATCCATCTCGTCACGGCCCCCGACTACGCGGCGATCTATCCGCTCACCAAGCCGATCCTGGCCAAGCTGTTCCGGAGTCCGTGGGGCAAGAGCCTGGCCGGCGCCGACGTCGAAAGCGTCGTTGCCGCCGGCGTCGACCTCCTCAGCGAGAAGCCTCGCACGCGCGGGGAGCTGTCCGCGCTGCTCGGCCCGCGTTGGCCGCAAGCCGATCCGAAGGCATTGGCCTACGCGGTCACCTACCACGCCCCGCTCGTGCAGATTCCGCCGCGCGGGCTATGGGGCCAGAGCGGGCAGGCCACCTGGGCGCTCGCCGACGCCTGGCTCGACGGAAAGCCCGACGTCCAGCCCTCCACCGACGCGCTCGTGCTCCGCTACCTCGCGGTCTTCGGGCCGGCAAGCACGGCAGACATCCGGACCTGGTCGGGCCTCACGGGGTTGAGCGAGGTGGTCGCGCGGCTGCGCCCGGGGCTGCGCTTGTTCAGGGACGAGCGGGGCAGGGAGCTTCTCGACGTCCCCGACGGTCCGCTGCCCGAGGAGGACACCCCCGTGCCGGTCCGCTTCCTCCCGGAGTACGACAACCTGCTGCTCTCGCACGCGGACCGCTCGCGTGTCCTCGGCGGACTGGGGCCGGGCCTGCCCTATCCGACCGGAAAGTGGATCGGCCAGCTCCTCCTCGATGGGTTCTTCCGGGCCTACTGGAAGATCACCGAGGAAGACGGCGTGGCCACCCTCACGATCGACCGCTTCACCCGCGCGCCCGGCGACGCCGGCGACGCGCTCGAGGAGATCGCGGCCGAGGGCGAGCGCCTGCTCGAGTTCGTGCTCCCCGAGGCCGGCGAGCGGCGGGTGCGCTTCGTGCCGGCCCCGTGACCCACGGGGGGCCCGCCTCCGGTGACACCGGGCTGGTCTCCGCCGGCCGGGTCAGGGCTGGGGCAGGGGATGTGGACCATGGCCGCTGCGTCTCCCATCGGAACAATCTTCGGCTAATCCATCACATTGCCGAATCTTCATCGGCACCCGGCCAGGCCTAACCCGAGATCTCGGTCCACCCTTCCGGATCGACCACCCTATTTGTGGTCAATCCGGAAAGGCTCGCATCTTCCGAGGCTCGGCGTCCGAACGATCTTCGATCACTGCCCGGCGCAGCCGCGGCCGACGACCAACACCCCCTTACCCAGCTAAGAGGCGAGATCGACCCGGCGCCCCCACCCAAGGAGCATCAAGCGGATAGCGTCCCGCTGCGATGACGGCAGAGCGCGCGCACCAGCTCCGAGCGCTGCACCGGCCGGGCGACCCGCTCGTGCTCGTGAACGTCTGGGACGTCGCGGGTGCGCGCACCGTCGCCGCGGCCGAGGGCTGCCGGGCGATCGCCACCGCGAGCTGGTCGATCGCGGCGGCGCACGGCTACGCGGACGGTGAGCGGATCCCGCTCGAGCTGATGCTCGCCGCGATCGAGCGGATCGCCGCGGCCGTCGACCTGCCCGTTACGGCGGACATCGAGGCGGGCTTCGGCGAGAGCCCATCCGAGGTGGGGGAGACGGTCGCGGCCGTGATCGCCTCCGGCGCGGTGGGGGTGAACCTGGAGGACCGGCTGCGGCCCGCCGACGAGCACGCGGCGATCCTCGCGGCCGTCCGCGAGCGCGGTGATCGCGAGGGCGTGCCGGTCGTGATCAACGGCCGCACGGACGAGTTCCTGCTCGGCGAGCGCCGCCTCGACGAGGCGATCGCCCGCGGACGGGCATACCTCGAGGCCGGGGCGGACTGCTTCTTCGTGCCCGGCCTGATCGATCGCGGCGACACGCGCCGGCTCGTAGAGGAGCTCGACGGCGCCCCCGTGAACGTGCTGGCCATCCCCGTCTCACCGCCGCTCGCAGAGCTGGCGGCCGCGCGGGTCGCGCGGGTCAGCTTCGGGCCCGGCCCCATGGGCGTGGCGTACGCGGCGCTCGGAGCGGCCGCCGCGGACCTGCTCGCGCTGGGCGCCTACCCGCCCGGATTGGCGCACCGCCCCGGCGGCTGAGCGCGGCTCAGTCGCTCCACCAACCCCGCTGCATTTCCACGTCCTTGTTGTCGGTGTTCGGTGCACCGAACGCGATGATCTCGGCTCCGTTTGCTCCGCCCTCCATGCCGCGCCAGACGCCGGGCGCGATGCGCACCATGTCCCACTGCTCGAGCTCGACGATCTCGTCGTCGAGCTTGACGCGGGCGCCCCCGGAGACGACGAGGTAGACCTCCTCCTGCTCGCTGTGGCTGTGCCCGAAGGGCGCACGAAAGCCAGGCGCGATCTTGAAGTAGCTCGCGCCCGAGTTCTGCAGCCCGAGCGGCACGCGCGCGAAGCGCGACTCGAGGCCGGGGGAGAGGCCGAACTTCGGCGCCATGTCCTCGACGTCCCGCTTGAGGTTGATCACGGTGTAGTCCGGCATCGGTGCCCGCCTAGTGGTCGCCTCCGCAAATACGCTCGCGTTCGGCGGCTGCGAACCTTCGCCTGGCCGCACCCGCGATGCTCGTCGATGCTCTGCATCGACTGCGTTCGCGTGCACGCCCAGGCTCGGTTCTCGCTCGCCGAGCCACGATCGTATTTCCGTCGGAGACCACTAGCCCTCGCGCTCGGCCCGGTCCTTGAGGCCGCTCGCGGCGTCGCCGAGCAGGAAGTCGCGCACCTTCCCCTCGGCCGGGCCGCGCAGCAGGAGGCCGAGCATCCGGCCGGGGTCCGCGTCCAGCGCGTAGGTGGCGCGCGTGCGTCCCTCGCCGAGGTCCTCGAAGGTCCAGGATCCGACGAGTGACTTGGTGTCCCCCTTCTCTTGGACCCAGCGAATGCCGGTTGGCTCCTCGTATGTGAACCGGAGCAGCGACTTCACGGTCTTTACCTTCGCGTCGGACTCGGTCTCGACGAGTGCAGCACGCTTGTCGGGGTGCCGCTCGAGCACCTCGACGTCCTTCAGCGAGCCCTGCCACTCCGGCGCGTTGTCGATGTCCGCCGCGATCTCGAAACAGCGCCCGATCGGAGCGTCTATTTCGACCGTGCGCGCACCACTGATGTTTCCCATGGCCGGCGAGCCTACCCGGGTTCGCGTCAGGCGCGGAGCCCTACCGGGGCCAGCGTCTCGCGGCGTGCGAGCAACAGAATCGCCCCGACTGCAGACATCGCCACCGCCGCGACCACACCGGCGCTCCATGAGTACGACTCGACCAGCGAGCCGGCGGTCGCGGCACCCGCCGCGACGCCCGCGACCAGCGCGGTGAGCGGCCAGGTGAACGCCTCCGTGGCGGTCCCCCGCGGCGCCACGCGCTCGACGAGCTGGTTGCGCGAGGCGATCAACGGCGCGATCGGCAGCCCGGCGAGCACCACGAGCAGCGCCATCGTCGCGGGAGAGCTTGCCGCGAACAGCGCCGCGCAGCCCACCGGCAGCAGGAGCGCGAAGCGCAGGTGCGTCTGCGTCAACGGCGTGCGCGGCGGGCGGGCGCCGTAGGCGAGCCCGGCTGCCCCGCTGGCCAGCGACCAGACCGCGAGCAGGAGACCTGCCAGCTCCTTCGAGCCCTCTGCCGCGCTGAATGCGGGCAAGACGACCTCGAGGGTGCCGAGCGCGAAGCCGACCGGCAGAGACGCGAGCACGAGTGTCCGCAGCCCAGGCGCCGCGAGCGCGCCGAGCCCGAATGCGCGCGTGCCGTCTTCCGGGCGCTCCGGACGCGTGTAGCTGCGCAGTCCCGCGAGCATCAACGACGTCCCGAGCAGCACGCACCCCGCCGAGACGCCGAGCGCGTACTCGGCCCCGACGAGGGCGACGGTCAGGGTGGTCAGCGACGGGCCCATTACGAAGATCAGCTCGATCAGCACCGAGTCGAGGGCGAACGCGCTCGGCACCAGCTCCGGCCGGTCCTTGAGCAGGTAGGGCCAGCGCGAGCGCAGCACCGACGACAGCGGCGGGAGCGCCGCGCCGGTCACGACCGAGGCGAGCGCGAGCGGGGCGACCGGGGCGCCGAGCGCCCCCAGCACCCAGACGAGCACGAGCCCTCCGGCGTGAACGAGCGCGAGCGGAAGCAGGACGCCGTCGCCGCGCCGGTCGACGAGCCGACCCTGGAACGGCGCACCGGCGGCGCTGCCGAGCGCAAGCGCCCCGGCGCAGACGCCCGCGGAGCCGAACGAGCCGGTCACCTCCTCGACGTAGAGCAGGATCGCGAGGCCGCTGATGCCGATCGGGAGCCGTCCGATGAGGGTTGCCGCAACCACCGCGGCGACGCCCGGGACTCGCAGGATGCTCGCGTAGACGCCCACGGCGTGAGCATGCCAAACACCGCCAGCTACTTTGAGGCGGCGTGAAAAAGCTGATACGTGCACTGATTCCCGCTGTCGTCATCGTCGCCGCGCTGCCGGTCGCGGCGACGGCGAAGAACCGCTGGCTTGAGCCCAAGGCGATCAACATCGCACACCAGGGTGGGCAGGACGAGTTCCCCTCGAACACGATGTATGCCTTCCGCGAGGCCGTGAAGGCCGGCGCGGACATGCTCGAGCTCGACATCGGCGTGACCAAAGACGGCAAGGCCATCGTCATGCACGACACGACCGTGGACGGCAAGACGAACGGTCGCGGCAACGTCTCCTCGCTGACCCTGCGCCAGATCAAGCGGCTCGACGCCGCCTACTGGTTCGCACCCAGGGCGCGCGAGCACTACAGCCACGATCTCGCCCGCAAGGCATACCGCTTCCGCGGCATCGCCACCGGCGGCAAGAAGCCGCCGAACGGCTACAAGCCGGCCGACTTCCGCGTGCCGACGCTCTCGGAGGTGATGCGTGCGTTCCCGAAGACTCCGATCAACGTCGAGATCAAGGGGCGCACGCCCGCCGAGGCGGAGGCCGAGTACGTCCAGAACGCCGAGGTGCTCGCCCGGCTTCTGAGGGGCACGAAGCGCAAGGACCTGATCGTCGCCTCCTTCCAGCAGCCGGCGGTCGACCGCTTCCACGCGCTGATGCCGAGGATCGACGTGTCACCCGGGATCGCCGGAGCCTCGAACTGGCTCCTGGGCGGCGGCTCGCCGGGAGAGGGCGTGGCGGCGTTCCAGGTTCCGATCACCTTCGAGTTCGGCAACTCGATCCTTGACGTGACGACGAAGGAGAACGTCGCGCGAGCGCATGCGGAGGGCTACGCCTGGCAGAACTGGTTCTCTGAGAACGACAGCGACTCTCCGGGCACCTGGCGCAGGCTCGTCGACATGTGCGTGGACGGCATCATGACGTCGCGACCCGTGGCCCTTGAGCGCGTGCTGAGCTCGAAGAAGGCGCCCGCGGCCTGCCGCTGACGAGGGCGGGGTAGGCTGCTCCGGGGATGGAGCCCGACGCCGTAGAGATCAGGGTGCTCGGCTGCCTCATCGAGAAGCAGCGCACAACCCCTGACGTCTACCCGCTGACGCTCAACTCGCTGCGCCTGGCGTGCAATCAGTCGACCAACCGCGACCCGGTGGTGGACTACGACGACGGCACCGTCCGCGCCGGGCTCGACCGGCTCGTGCAGCGCAAGTGGACGACGCTCGCGAGCTGGTCCAACCGGCGCGCGATGAAGTACCGCCACACGCTCGACACGGCCCTCGCCCTTGACGACGCCGAGGTCGCCCTGCTGTGCGTGCTTATGCTGCGCGGACCCCAGACCCCCGGCGAGCTGAGGGCTCGCACGGAGCGCCTGCACCGGTTCGCCGACTCGGGCGAGCTGGAGGAGACGCTCGACCGGCTGATGGGGCGCGAGCTCGCCGAGCGCCTCGAGAGGCGACCGGGCCAGCGCGAGGAGCGCTACCGCCAGCTGCTCGGGGACCTGGAGGCCGAGGCGGCGCCGGCGCCCGCACAGGCGGCGGAGGCCGCGGCGCCGGCGGAGGCCCAGGCGCCCGCTGAGGCCGCGGCGCCCGTGGCGGCCCCGTCGCCACCCACGGGGCTCGCGGCGCCCGCGCCGGACCCCGCGCCGGTGCCCGACGACGGCCTGGCCGCCCGCGTCGAGCGGCTCGAGCGCGAGCTGGCCGAGCTGCGCGAGGGCCTCGACGCCCTGCGCGAAGAGCTCGGCGCCTGAACGGCGGGCCGGCCGGCCGTGAAGCCACTCAAGCGCTCGGTGTCGCTCGTCATCGAGGGCCCGCGCGGGCTGCTGATCGTCCGCCGGCCCGACGACGACGACAGCCTTCCGGGGCTGTGGGGCCTGCCGGCCGTATCGCTCGGGGAGAACGAGCCCGAGCGCGAGGCCGTTCGTCGTGCGGGGGCCTCCAAGCTCGGCGCCGAGGTGCGGCCGCTCGAGCTGCTCGGCGAGGCCCAGGCCGAGCGGGCGGATCACAGGATCGTGATGCGCGATTGGCGCGTCGAGCTAGTGGCGGGCGAGCCCTCCGTGCCGCAGGCGGGCGCGGGAACGCAGTACACGGCGCTCCGCTGGGGGACGCCCGCGGACCTTGTGCCCGCCGCCCGGGCCGGCTCGCTGTGCTGCTTGGTGCTGCTGCGCGAGCGCGGGCTAGATTGGGAGTCGTGACGCCGCGTCGCTCCGGACTGCTCGCGCGCGGGCCGTGGCGGCCCGAGGAGGTCGACACGCGCTGGCGCGAGGACGCGTACGAGCCGCCTCCCGAGCTCGTCCGTTTGGCCGACGCGGCCGTAGATGACCTGCGCGAGCGAGGCTCGCCGGCCCACGACGGGCTCGCGACCCGGCTCGTGGACTGGAACGACGACGGGGGTAGGCTGCGACTCGAGCTGCAGCCGGTGCGCTGGGCGCTGCGGCTGCTCGAGGGGAACGCCTGCGACAGCCTGACCGCGCTGTGCGTCGTGCGCTCAGCCGACGGCCGCTGGCTCGCCGGCCGCAGGGCCAGCTGGGTGTCGGTCTGGGCGAACCGCTGGGCGCTCGGCGCCGGCGGCTCTGTCGACCTGGGCGAGAGCCCGGCTCAGACGCTCTCCCGCGAGCTCCGGGAGGAGTGGCAGCTGGCGCCCCAGCGGCTATCGGTGGAGGCGCTCGTCGCGCTCCCGAACGGGATGGCGATGCTGGTTGGCCTCGCCACCGTCGACGACGCCGCCGAGCCGGTACCCGACGCCGAGCACGACGACTGGGCCTGGTGGCCAGCCGATGTGGACAGCTGGCCCTCCGAGGCCCACGATCGCCTCAGGCTGATGGCGAGGATGCTCGCCGCGCGGAGCGCCTAGGCGCTCGTTATGCCGACCGGGCACGAGACGCCTGTGCCGCCCAGCCCGCAGTAGCCGTTCGGGTTCTTCGCCAGGTACTGCTGGTGGTAGTCCTCGGCGTAGAAGAACTCGGGCGCGTCCTCGATCTCGGTCGTGATGTCCCCGTAGCCCGCCTCGCCCAGCTTCTGCTGGTACAGCTCGCGCGACGCGAGCGCGACCTCGCGCTGTGCCTCGGAGTTCACGTAGATCGCAGAGCGGTACTGCGTCCCGACATCATTGCCCTGGCGCATCCCCTGGGTCGGGTCGTGGCCCTCCCAGAAGAGCCGCAGCAGCTCCTCGTAGGAGATCTCCGCCGGCCGGTAGGCCACGAGCACGACCTCGTTGTGGCCCGTGCGCCCGCTGCAGACCTCCTCGTAGGTGGGGTTGGGGGTGAAGCCGCCCGCATAGCCCACCGCCGTGGTGTAGACGCCGGGCGCCTCCCAGAAGCTGCGCTCGGCGCCCCAGAAGCAGCCGAGCCCGAAGATGGCGGTCTCGACGCCCTCCGGGAAGGGAGGCTCGAGCGGCGTGCCGAGCACGTAGTGGGTTGTCGGCACCGCGAACGGGCGCGTGTCGCGGCCCGGCAGGGCGTCGCTCGCGTCGGGCATCTCGGTCTTGTTGCGAAAGAGGAAGGCCATATGCATCAAGGTTAGTGTCCGGCGTCAATGCCCCTGGTTACAGATCTCGAACTTCCGGAGCTGGACTACTTCGCGGGGGAGCTCAGGGGCGAGCGCTTTCACGAGGTGATGGGCGAGCTGCGGGCGCGGAGCTGGCTCGCCACCTCGGACCTCGGCTACTTCGTGCTCGACCGCGAGGCTGCCGCCTTCTTCCTGCGCACGAGGAGCGCCACGTTCCCCGGCATGAGGATTGCCGAGATGTTCGGCGTGGAGGAGGGGCCGCTGCTCGAGGAGATGCGGCGCAACATCCTTCACATCAACGGGGACGCGCACCGGCGCCTGCGCAACCTCGTGAACCCCGCCTTCACGCCGCGCGCGGCCGACCGCTGGCGCCCGTGCATGCGCGAGTTCCTCGAGCGGCTCTGGGCGCCACTTGCCGGCGAGCGCGCGTGCGAGTTCGTGGGCGCGTTCGCCAAGCCTTATCCGTCGCTCACGATCGCGACGGTTATGGGTGCGCCGCTCGAGGATGCGCCGAAGCTGCACCAGTGGTCGAACCTGATCCAGCGCCAGTTCGATCCGCACAGCCTGATGAACGAGCGCGACCGGATCGAGCGCGCGTGCGAGGAGTTCTACGAGTGGGCCGGCGCGCTGATCGAGCGCCGCCGCGACGATCCCGGCGACGACCTCATCTCGACGCTTATCGCCGCCGGAGGCCCGAAGCAGCCGGCTCGGCCGGCTGCGCAGGGTGCGGCATCCGAGGGCGACCGACTCTCGGACGTCGAGTGCATGAACCTCGTCCTGAACGTGCTAGTCGGCGGGGTCGATACGACGCAGTCGCAGCTCGCCCACGGCCTGCGCGTGTTCGCGGGGCACCCCGACCAGTGGGAACTGCTCGCCGCCCGGCCGGAGCTCGCGCCGGCCGCGGTGGGGGAGCTGCTCCCCTCACAGCCCC